>Ga0255765_1000127_pt1 | contig 93909 bp, 73 predicted proteins | sample 041ome_8_FD_179965 | JGI IMG/M metagenome (GOLD analysis project Ga0255765, IMG submission 179965) | Coastal salt marsh microbial communities from the Groves Creek Marsh, Skidaway Island, Georgia - 041407BS metaG (version 2) | ecosystem: Environmental > Aquatic > Marine > Intertidal zone > Salt...
TTTCGACAACATCAAGCAAGTCCAATGCGCGTCTTTCTTGGTTGCCCGCCCGCCGACTGGCGCCGCGTGCGCCGTTGACGCCCGCCAAGTTTAAATTTCCTCTCGAGGAAATTTTACTTGTCGGTGCTAGCACAATAGCGTGTTGAAACACAAGTTTCAGTTGTTATTCAGATTGCAAGGTTAAACAATTCATTCATTTACATTTCTCTTGCGCAACATCTAAGATTGTCATCATCGCGATTACAAACAAAAGTCTAACCATCAACCATTAGTAGTCTCGCGAGCGACGTTCCCGACGGCGTTTGCGGCGATAACGTGTGACTACGAGTTGGACCCGTCGCCGACGGCGCGTCCTGATCTAGCGTCGTTATCGGGCAAGCGAGGAACCAAAACCGACGCACGAGTGTCAATTTGAGTGTAATCGAACACTCCAGGCGCGGCTCGCATCGGTGGTAAAAGTACAGGATGCGGCGTGGCGTTGAACAACTCCATGAAATCGATGGGCGTCAAGGCGTCAAAGATTTGTGCATCCGTAACGCGTTCAAAAATGAAACCTGCACGCTCTTGAGGGAACTTCATGTGTAGTGACGCGATAAACTTCTTCTCGAGCGCTGAGAAAGTCTCCATGCGACGACGTCGATGGCCAACGGGATATTCAACTTCAAACTTGTTGGTGCTCGTACGGTCCTTGAAGTGTACTTGTACTGAATTTGAGCACGAGCGGCGATCGGGATCGACGTAGTCTGCGCTATACTGCGGATTCTCGGCTATCAAAATTTTACGTCGGAGCTCGTCAACCCGAGGATCGTTCGCCACCGAATCTTCGTAGTGTTCGGTGGTGATGTTTCCGTACAAGAGCGCGACGGCAACGGCGTACTGTAAGCAATGATCGCGGTCCGCTGGTCCGTTTAGTGGACCCGTCTTATCTATGCAGCGCACAGCACTTCTAGTTGTGTGCACAGCCACAGAATGCACTTCATCAACGCGATGGACAACCTGAGGATGCAAGCGAAATGATGCCTCAATCGCCGTTTGCGCGTGCACTTCACTCGGGAACGATGGTTTGAATACTATATTCTCCATGACGTATTCTCCAAAGTCCCGCTTCAGCGCTATGTCTTGACGTCGGTAAAACACGTCATTGAAGCCCCACACCGGTGCGGTGAGTGCCCCCAAGTAGCCCATCTCACCTCGCATCGTCATCAACGCCAACGAGACGCCTCGCGAAGCCGCGTCTCCCGCGGCCCAACCTTTTCGCGTTCCGGCGCATGGATAGTGTCGGAAACATCGTAAACCAGAGCCATCAATGAAAGCTTGTGACGTAGCATACATCACTTCTAACCTGCCACCGCCCAACATTGAAGTCGTGACCGCGGCAACGGCGACACGTGTCAACAAACCGTGGTCCACGCCGATTTGATTGAACGAGTTATCGAGAGCTAAAATCCCAACAATTTCGTACGTCTTGATCACTCCAACGATAACGTCACGCATTGAAAGCACGGACAGCCCACGTTCATTACGTAATCGGCTCACATACTCCGCCACCGCCAGCACCGCACCGACACAATCACTCGGATGCGTCCACTCGGCGCCGTAAAACGCGTCGTTATAATCCAACCACCTCGCGCATGTCGACATATTCCCCGTTGCCGTCACCGGATCCAAGTAGTACTCCGTCCCCGGGACGTGTGCACCAAACGTACACGTCACACCAGGCACGACAGGCCCGAGTAATTTCGCACACGCAGGCTCGCACGCCCCGCGTAATGCGCACGACGCGAAATCCAAAATTGCAAATCTCGCCGTCTTCACCGCGTCTCGAGACTTAATCTCGTACCCGACAACGTAATTCGCGATATCAATCAGCAACTGATCCGCACCAAGATCTTTCACGTCCGCATACTTGCTCGTCGTCGTCGCATCGCCCGCCCGCGCGCCTCCAGTCGCTGGCGCGTGCGTCGTCGCATTCTCGAAAGCCGCGGGCACCTCGTGCGCGCCCGTGGTCGTCGCCCGCGCGGCCCCGGCGCTTGCATTCGAGCCGCCGTCGTACATGTCGCTCGACAAACGCGGCACAAATGCCTTGTTCTGTCGTTCTCGCGCTCAAGACCCGTCGGTGCCGCGTGTCGTCGCGCGGTCGCTGCTGGATGACGATGCGTCAGCGAATGCGGTGACGTGCGCCGCGTCACTCGACGACATCCGCCACCGTCGATGTCGCGGCAGGTATCGATCCGCGCGCGCGCGCTCTCGCGTGGCGTCTTCGCGCACGACGTTGCGGCGCACACGCTGACGTTTGCCGACGCGCGAGAGGTGACGGAGCGCGCGATTCGAGCCGCGGTGCTCGAACGCACGAATTGCGATTCGCGCTCGAGATTGACGCTGGATGACATCGTTGTCACCCATCGCGGCGTGGTGTTGCGAGATGTTGATGCGGCTGTCGATGCGCGCGATGATAGCGGGGGTGAAGGCGTCGGAGCGGCGGTGTTGGTGGCGGTGAAGCCACGCGCGCGAGGACGAGCCATGAGCGGGGCGTCCGCGAGCGGTACGCTGCATCGTCGTCGTCGTCGTCGAATAGTGAATGGTGTGATCGTTGATGATGATGAGAACGAGGACGACGTGTATGCGGACGAGGACGATGAGGATGCGGAATTGTGCGAGCCTTTGAGCGGCGCGCGTGCGCGCGTGGAGCGAGCGTTAGTCGTGCGTTTGGGCCTTTCGCGATGGATTGCGAATTTAATCGCTCGTGCGCCCGTGTTTCGCGTGACGTCATGGTTAATTGGGTTACGTTGGGCGAGAACGCACGACGTGGGGCCGATATACGTCTTGTGCACGGGATTTGCGCTCATATTTACCAACCTCGGCGGCGCCCGACGAAAAGGCGAGCTTTCGGCGTATTCAGTGTTCAATCCAGGCGCTCGAGCGCTCCCGGGGCAGTTGATGGCGGAAGATTTCGACGATGCGATTTTGCATCGCCAACGTCGCGATGAATGACGCCGTGTTCGCGTTCTGTGTGTATTCATAATAGTTTAGTTGAAATCGAGCGAAAAAAGTTGTTGCTTGTTATCCATCCGCTCGTCATTCGTCCACGCCTACGCGAACGATGTCTCGCGTATTACGCGCATCGACGGTCGCGCCATCGACTCGAAACCACCACACACGGACGCGTCGCCTCCCCATGCGCGCGCTCCCGTCGACGTCGTCAGCATCGTCGCCAACAGGCGTGGACCTTGACGGGTTTGAAGACTTTTTGTTGCGCACGCAAAGCGAGCTTTGCGCCGCGCTCGAACGCGTTGATGGCTCTGGTGCGACGTTTTGCAACGACCAATGGACACGGGGGAGCGCCGCGGATGGTTACGGCATCACGCGCGTGCTCGAGGGCGGGGACGTGTTCGAGAAAGCGGCGGCGAATGTGAGCATCATTCGTGGGACGTTGACGGCGGAACGCGCGCGAGCAATGTCAAGTCGCGGTCGAGCTGAGATCGACCCGAACGGTGGGCAGCCGTACGAGGCATGCGCGTTATCATTGGTGTTTCATCCGCGTTCGCCCATGGTTCCGACGTTTCGTGCGGATGTGCGACGATTTCGAGCTGGAGGCAAGGCGTGGTACGGCGGCGGCGCAGATTTGACCCCGTACTATCTATTCGACGACGACGCAGAGGAATTCCATGGCAAATACAAAGCAACGTGTGATACGTACGATAATGCGAAAGACAAGGGTGAAGTGTACGCGGCTTGTAAGAAGTGGTGTGATGAGTATTTTTATATTCCAGCACGCAAGGAACATCGGGGCGTGGGTGGCGTCTTTTTTGACGATTTAGAAAACGACGCAGCGTGCGATGCGCTCGGTGGCGCACGCGTGAACGACGCTGAAGCTTTTACACGTGCAATTGCGGATGAATGGCTCGACTCGTACTTGCCAATAGTTGAGAGACGTCGAGATTTGGCATACGGCGAAGCGCAAGAACGATGGCATCATCAACGCCGCGGACGGTACATCGAGTTCAACTTGTTGTACGATCGTGGCGTTCGCTTCGGTCTCGATGGTGGGCGCATCGAAGCTATCATGGTCAGTGCACCACCACGCGTGCGCTGGGATTATAATGTTGAACCTAAAGAAGGTAGTGAAGAGCGGCGTTTGGTTGAAGTCTTGCGCACGCCAAAGACGTGGGCCGCGTGAGATTTTACTAGAATTGTTATAGCACTGCGAATATGTAGTACATCTTCACTCACACGCACGCGAGCATTTTTTGTTATACCACTATGCGTTCTTCTTCAACGCATGGCTTTCAATACCGAGGCACATGCCGTACACCCCTAGTGGAAGCGCCACGAGCATCAACTCAAACAACACCTCCGCGTTGACACACATTGCGTACACCGCTCCAGCCTCTACTTTCCACTTGAACACCTTACCATAAAACGCACTCACGGCTTCAGCCCACACCCACGCTGCGCTTCTATCTTCCCGATGATTTATTATTCGCGCATACGTTGAGCTCAAGGCTTGCGCCGCGCTAATCGTCGCCTGCGCCAACGCGCAACGCTTCACCGCGCCCCAGCTCGCACGCGCGCCGTGCGTGTTAGAATACGCCGCCATGCTCAACGCGACACCAATCACACCAAGTCCTACGATTGGAGCAATCTTTTGATCGAGAACGCCAGCTAATGACCGAGAAGACGTCGAGAACTTAGCGACAAACGTGAGCGTCCCAAAGGCTGCGTACGCCAAAGCGTTGACGACGAGAAGCACGCGCGTGCGTCGACGCGCGGTGGCGATGATGCTGTATCGATCGACGATGCGCTGTCGATGGACGTAATCCGATCCATCGGTGCCTTGGACGTACGTGCCTTTACTAGACATGAATGCTTCGGTTGGGCGCGAGGCGAATTCTGACGCCTCGACCGCGAGCGCTGCTGATTATGATATGATTGAACGTTTTATATTGGACATTTTATTTTTACAGCGTCGTTTGACACATCGATGTATACTTTAACGGTGACACGTATGTTTGAGTGCACCAGCGAGCGCATTGCGCGCGCATCGATCGTGGGTGGTGAAAAATCATTCGATGGGCGAATGCGCTCGAGTCTTGGATGACTGGCTCATCAAAGCGCTCAGAGCACGCTCGGTATGAACGAGTCATCGGGCGTGCATTCGCGCAACAACCCGAACGCACACGCGAGGTGCATACCACATAACATGGCCCCATATGGCGCCGCGAGTTGCGTGCAGAGAGATGTACCAGCGATGAGCAACAAGGACGCGATGAAGCACGCCGACTTCTTCGTCTCGACACCCATCAAGTAGTTAAAGGAGGCGAAAATGTTCAAGTAGTGCGTGATCGGATTGAACATCAGCGCTGCGACGGGGCCCAAAATTCCAGGTCCATTCATACCAGCCGCGGCAAAGGACGCCATGGAACAACCTTGTAAAATTAACGCAGACATCATCAATGTCGGACCGCAAAGCGCGAGTTTACGCAACGCTTCGGCTTGCGGTCCCGTGAGAAGTTCGCGAAACTTGGCCACTTTAAGCGCCAGCAACGTGGCAATAGCGCCATGAAACGCCATACCATTGCGAATGAGCACATCGGTGAAGCCAAGAGAGGAACCAGCGAACAACGTCAGGCTAGCCAAGGTGGCGACGGTGGCGCAATACGCCGCCGGGATGTCGTCGCCGAAATCCAAAAGCCCCGCAGTCGCCATCGCCACTTGTAAGTACGTGCCCACGGTAGAGAACAACATGACCCCGGTCACCGGCGCGAGAAACGTCACCGGCGCACTGATGCCCGTGGCGGCCATAAACGCCCCGAGCCCGGCGCCTCCGAGGTGCTTGGCGTGCAACGTCGCCGCCGCCGGAAGGAGCACCGGCACGAACAACGCCGCCCGTTCTCCAACTTTTTTCAGCCCAGACACGGTTTTCAAATCACCCACCGTACGTTTCACCGCATCCACGGCATCATTCGCGCTCAACCCCGCGCGCGTCACGCGTGATTGTCGCCCTCCTCCGCGGCATCGAATATCCGCCTTCTTCGCCGCACCAAAAGCCTTCGTCGCCGTCGTCATCGTCGTCGCGCGCATCGCCATCGTCGCAAAATCACACAGAAATATACTTTAAAGTCGTTATACGCGCACGCAACAGCGATCGCGCCAGGTTCGTCGTCACGAGGGCGTCGAATTATAACGACGACAATTCATGCATTCGCGCAAACCAATCGTCGTGTCGCGCGCGGACACGTCAGCACCCGCGCATAAATTCTCAACACATCTAGGTCTTACCCACTCCTCTACGCATATCGCACTCGCACGGCACTCCATGCGTTCAACGTATGCACACATGATAGACCATATTATATCTTATATACGCAGAGCTGCGCGCGCGTGGACGGCCCCAACCGTCGCGTGCACGACGATTCCGCGTCACATGGGCGTTTAGGTTGTTTAATACACGCGCGCGCCTCGCCCGCGCGTGGCGGCGCGGTCTCGCCCTCTCGCCTGTCGTCGTCGCGCGTCGTCGTCGTCGTCGTCGTCGTCGTCGTCAACGCGTTGACGATGCGCGGTGGTAAACGGTCGGCGAACGATCGTCACGGCAGTTTCGATCGCGGTGGCGATGGCGTCGCGCGCACGAAGCGTGGGAAGTGGTTTAAGAATGCGGTGCGTGCGCGCGCGTGGATGACGACGGACGGCATCGGCGACGTCCGGGGGCGTCGTGCGCGTGGAGATCGATGACTGACGAATGGTACGGGTTGTGTGCGTCCCAACCATATAGGGAAGCTCGGCGATGATGCCGTACGGCGTGAGCGGGGTGATCGTAACGTGCGATGGAGGGAAAGAGAAGGGGGCGCTGCGGGACGTCGCGCGCAACTTGAGCGAACGTTGGGAAGCGCGAGGCGGCGGAGGCGCGACGACGTCTTCAAAGGCTGGGCGAGGTGGTGGAGATGATGATGATGGGCAAGGTGGGGGTGATGCGGGCGATGCGCTCGCGGCCGAACTCGCGGGTTTGCGCGAAGAGGCAAAGGATCCAATGTTTAAGGAGATTGGTTTGGATTTGCGCGCGTGTTCGTTTTTAAAGGCGCATAAAAGCGTACTGGAGACGTGTTCGGTGGCGGATTTAGTGAAGGATGAGCTTGAACGCGCGCAAGAAAGCGGACAAACGCGTGGGAGACACGTCATGCGCATGCTTCCCGTGGAGACGGTGTGTTACGCCGGGGTGGAGGAGATTGCCGAGGCGGCGAAAAAGTTGGTTGACAAGTACTTTTCGTCGGGCGAGGAGCAAACGTTTGCGATTTCATTTGCGCGTCGCGCGAATAATACGATCAAGCGTGACGAAGTGATTCAAGCGATTGCGAGTATGATTAAGCAGCCGCCGAATAAGGTGAATTTGAGCGACCCGGACTTGACGATTCTCGTTGAGGTTATGAAGGGCGTGGCGTGCTTAGCCGTCGTGCGCGACTATGAGAGGTTGTGCAAGTATAACTTGCGCATGGTTGCCATGACAGAGGAAGAACGCATACACGCGAAAACTGTGATGAACGGCAATCAAGTTCCGCCTGTGCCTCGCTCGAAAGACTCGGCACCAAAGGATGACGAGCCAAAGGAGGACGCAGACGCGGATGCGGATGGGGAGGATGTAAAAGCCCCCGAATAAACACCACTTTGGTGTTCTTTTTAATACTACGCACTAAGTTTACGACTACTCATCACTATCTATTGCTATAGAGTCATTTTCACGCTTCCGGCCGATCCCAGGACGTTTCCTTTGTCGCCAAGTTTCCGTAATACACGTCGCCTGTCGCTTCGTCAAAAAATACGCGCCAACCCGGTGGTAGAGGCTTTTCGGCAACATCAACAGAGGATTGACTCACCACAACGGTAGTGGCAATTTTACCATCATCCACTGCATCACTCTCGCGTGCACGGAACGCCTCTAGCTTATCGCGTTTTTTCGCCGCCTCGACGCGCGAGCGCCAGTCGCCGACGGGTACAAAATTCGGATTTGCTGACGCGTCCACACCGGCGCGGATTGCTTTTGCTCGCCACGCCTCAAGCTCGCGCGCTCGTTTCGCTTCAATCGCTGCCGCGGCTTTTGTCCCATCTAACGTTTCATCTTCGGCCTCGCGCACCTTGGCCCATTTTGACATGTCGCCCTTGTGCGCTTTTGTGTTGCTCATCGCCGCGAGTTTTTGCTTCTTCAGCGCTGGAGCTGCGGCCTTTCGCACCGGTACAGACCATGTGTCTTTTGGTAACGGCGGTGCGGGCGGCGCTGAAATCATCGATCCTTTTGGCATGGGCGGTGGTGCGGGAATTTCATCCGTTCGGACATCTCTGTCCTTCTCGTCGTCCTCAGCCGCTGCCTCCGCCTCAGCCGTCCACTCCTCGTATGCCGCCACTGCATCGTTGACCTGAGCTTGGATGCCATTCAATTGCGCATCGAACGCTCGCAACGCTCGCACGGTAACACACATCTCCACTCGACAACTGCGCTCTAAGTCGCTCAACGCGCGATAGAGATACACAATATCCGGCGTCGCCAACGCTCGAGCGGCGACGTCTGGACAACGCTCCTCTATCACCGCCATAGTCTCTCGCAGGCGTTCGTGACAGGCATCGACATCAAAAGCATCACTGGCATCATCATCATTTTGAGATACATACTCTATAGCCTCGACGTTTGGTTTCGCGACGACTGCTTCGTCGGTAACCGTCGGTGTCGGCGCCGTCCATGCGCCAGGCTCCTCACCCGCCTCCCACATCGGCGCCGTCCATGTTGTCTCATTCGTACGCTTGTTGTAGTAATACACTTTACCATGCGTCGCGTCTACGGCGGCGTGCCAACCAGGCGGTAAATTCGCGGCGTCTCCTTTTTCCACAGCATCACCATCACCATTGTCGTCGTCGTCGTCGTCGTCGCCACCGTACGTCATGAGCGCCGACAACGGATTCTCACCACCGCGCCCTTGACGCCCCCCATCGTCGTCGTCGTCGTCGTCGTCGTCGTCGCCGAGCACGACGCGCGCGCGCCGCCGAGCGCTCATTCGATGCGTCGCATTCTGACACCGATATCCTCACACCGACGCGCGCCGTGTGATGTCCGCTCGACGCTTTCGTCGCCGCGCGCGCGCGATGCGTCCGCACATCGTTTCTGTTGTCCTTGTCGTCGTCCTCACCGCGACCGCGGCGGTCGTTCGCGGCGCACACGCAACGAATTACGCGCATGATGCCGACGCAACCCATCGACATCATCGCGATGTAGACTCCTTTCGCCGGTCTTTACTCGCGTCGCCGTCGCCGTCGCGCACGTGGAAAGACGTTGTGGACGATCTCGTGACGCAGTGCGCGGCGTCGAACGCGCGTGTGACGTGCGTGCTGGACGCATTGCGTGCAAACGCGCGCGCGGGCGCAAAGGATGTGAATCGCGCGACGTGCGCGGCGTTTGAAACGACCCGTCGAATCCTCGATTCGCCGAGCGAAAACGGCGCCGATCAGTCGATGACATTGATATCATCGTGTCGCGCCATCGCGCGCGTGATTGGTTCGGAGGCGTACGCGGGTGCGAGCGCAGAAAGTCACATCGGCGCGTGCGGGTCGAGCGCCGAAGTCGCGTGCGACGGCGGGTGCGCGGATGGTGCCATGGAGGCATTTTTAGCGCATTATATGGAGAGTACGCCCGCGCCGACGGTGCGTGAAGGCGTTGAACGTGGGTATGCGTCGTGTGATGACGTGGAGAGAGTGATGGAGAGCGCGTGTGCGCATGGCGTGGGATGGGCGTTGGGCGCGTCGGCGGTTCGAGACGCGTGGACGGCGTGCGACGCGGATGGTGCGAGCGCCGATCGCGTGGCGTCCTGTCGCGCGGGTGTGGCGGATGGGTTCGTTGATAACGCGTTGGGTCAAGATGGCGCCATCGATGTCGATTCTGTGTGCTCGAGAGCGGATTTTGGGGCTTCTGGGGACGTCGTCGCCAAGGACGTGGCGGACGCGTGCGCTCGAGCGTTGGGCGCGGCGTTATTAATCAAATACGATTACGACGACGTCGGGAGCACCGAACAGTGTGATCTGATCGCGAGCACTAGATTAAAAGCCAAATGTGTGGAGGCGGTGAACGAGGAAAAGACTAGGAAAGCTATTCTGGTGGCGGCGTCGGTGCCAGAGTGCGAGACGGCGATGCGCACGCCAGTCGGTCAGGATGCTCCCCCGGGTACGCCTGCGCCACCAGCCGCGCCTCCACCGCCGCTTGATCGCGAAGCATTAGATGAAAAGAAGGAAGCATTACGCCGTCACGGCACCGCGGTGGGTGGTACGCTTTGGCTGACGTGCTTTTTGCTATTGTTGACGAGCGTGGTGGTGGTGACGGCATACTTGCATTGGCGCAACGCGCACGGACGATCTACGGTTCAATACACGATGTTATCCGCCGAGCTCGGTGCGCTTTAAAGACGCCAACGATGACGCTGATGAGTAGGAATTTCTAGAAGTATGATTTATTAATACTAGTACCGGTAGCAACAAGGAAAGAATTTGGTTTGGTAAATTTGTGTTCGTCGACGAGCGCGCTGGAAATCGGCGACTGGTTCGCGCCTTTTAAGGGCATTTCAAACCGTCGCGTCACGTGTATCCTCTATTGAGGTAAGCGCACTACGTATGAATCGAGAAACACATAATAATCTCGTGTTTTACGCGCGGATCCGTTCGGTATAGCGAACAGCGAATCCGCTTACGAGGATCAAGACATGAACGCCACGCCACCCGACGTGAGTGATTGTTCTGGAGCCTTGACGAAATACTTCGCCTCGAGTTCGGCGGTGTCGGTGCCTCCTCCGTAAGGGTTTTGCGTCAACACGTACAGCTCGTTCACCATGGAGTAATCTCCTGAGGATGCTTTCGTGTACGCATCGACGAGGAGGTGTTCACGGAGCACGTATTTGGGATTCGCGGCTTGCATTCGCGTCGTCGCATCACGAAGCGACGTACCAGACGCTTCGAGCGCCGCACGCCATCTTCTAATAAAGTCGGCCCATTTTTGGCGTCGTTCGTCGCTCGCCAAGCCCTTACCGTAGAATGATGTATTGAGTAAAGGTCTAAGAAGAGCGTCGTCGTCGCTTGCGTCGGCAACCTCCAGGCACTCCGCGAGCCGTCTCCAAGTCACCGTCCAATCAGCGTTATCTTCGTACATTAGTCGTTCTAATCCATCCTCACCGTCACGAAACAAATCACTCGCAACGTCGGCAGATTCTTTCGATGCGAATCCAAGCTTGGCGCGTAAGGCGTCGTTGAGCTCGTCTTCGAACACGGATTGCATCGCCGCGATAATCTCCTTTGCTTCTTTCTCCCCACCCTTGAGTACTGGCGCGCATGAGATCGCTAGCACGGCGAAATTGGTAATACCCGCCGTCGGCTGCGCCATGAACGCGAAATGATCGCCACTACCAGTCCATTTTGCGAACGCGGGATCGTACTTGTCCATAAACCCAAACGGGCCGTAGTCCATCGTCCGTCCTCCCACGAGGCAGTTATCGGCGTTAAAATTTCCTTGGCAAAACCCGACGCGAATCCAACCGGCGACCATCTTCGCAATTTTCGTGCCGGATTTTTCAAGCATGGCGCGCGCCACCTTGGGCAAGTCATCTCCGTGTTCCTCTATTGTTTCTGGAAATTCTCGAAACGCGGCGTGTCGAACGATTTGCTCGAGCTGCTTCTTTTGCTCAGCTGTCGCCCTCGGTGCGGTGGCGCGACGGGCAAACAAATCAATGTGACCAATTCGAGTAAAACTCGGCGCCACGCGCGTGGTTATCGCGCACGGCTCTTCAATCATAATATCTGGGTCTCGTTTTTGCGCCTTTAAGGATTCAACAATTTCCGCGCGCTCCTCGGGCGAGTACGACGCCAATCGAGGGTCATCCATAGAAGGTAATCGCTTGGCGTAATCTGCATCACTCGATGAACTATACCATGGTCGACGCGCTGTCGTGCCTTTTACGCTCTCAATTAAGCTCAACGCGCGCGTAGTGTCTACGCCGAGCGCGTGCATGGCTTCAGACGCCAAGAATTCCCGAATCGAGCTCCGTAAAACCGCGCGCCCATCAGCGCCACGGCAAAACGGCGTACGACCACCACCTTTGAGCTGTAACTCAAAACGTTCCTTTGTCACGGGATTCACAAACTCCCCGACGCTAATCGCCCGCCCATCGCCGTAACCATTTCCATTTCCAAAAGGACAGTTTGACGTCATTCTCGACCCCATGATGCTCAACGCGTACGGCGTACACCATTGCTCCAACCCCTCCACCGCGCTCGCATCTCCACTAAAATACCTCAAAAATGTCTCATCACGCATATCCAGCGTGAATCCAATCATCTGCGCGCACGAAGCGCTACCAATGATGCCCCGAGGCGCGCGCAACGCCTCTGGCGTCACCCGCACGTAGTGCCCCGAGCGAACTTCTCGGCTCGTGCGGTTCGGTGCATGCTTCGCCGCGTCGGGATCTTCGGTCAAATCCGTCAACCACGTCGGCGAGGACGTTTGCGTGGCGGCAAACTCGCCAAACGTCGCGTGCGTCATCGTCGCCACGCGTCGAATGGATGTCGATGCGGGTGATGACGTCTTTGGCGTCCCGAACACGCGACGTATAACCTCGCGCCGAGCGCACGCACGCACGCACGCACTGCCGCTTGGCATGCACGACCTCGTCGTCGTCGTCGTCGTCGTCGTCGTCGATGACGAGTAGGAGCACACAATGACGACGCGCGCGTGCGCCATTGTGCGGCACATGGCATCCGATGGCGTGCTCATCCTCGGTGCGCGCGCGCGCGACGTCCTGAGCGCCGTGTGCGACGTCGTGCGTCGCGAACGACGCGCGCGCATCGCCACCGGCGCGTCTGACGCCGTCGACGACGCCGCGAACGACGACGACGCGCGTCCCGATCGACGACGGTTGCATTTGGACACGAAATATTACAGCGTCAGCGATGTCGCGACGTGCGTGGGCGACGCGCGTGGCGTCGACGTCGATGGTATCGTCGTCGATGATTTCACCGCGCGCGCGTACGGGGTCAAAGCCGTTGTGCTCACGAGCGGCGGGGGCGATGATGATGATGAGTTTTCGCGACTGGTGGAGTCGAACCGCGTCGCCGCCGAGGCGTTTGGGGATGACATTGGCGATGTAGACGTGAAAATTCTCGTGTACGACGCGTGCGAGCGTGACGAGAGCGTTGAAGATGCCGTGCCCGAACGCGTGCGTGCGTTTGCGTGTGACAAGGGGTTTGAAGTCGTCGCCGTGACGACGAGCGATGCGGCGTCGGATGCGCGACGTTTCGAGTGTCGAGGCGAAGGTATCACACGCGTCGTTCGAGCGCTCGAGGCGGTGATGTGGAGTACGATGGTGTTAAAACCACTCGGAGAGTCGAGCGATTTAGGGCGCGAGATGCGATCGAAGGAAAAAGCGGTGGTGGTGAACGCGTTGGCGTCCACGCTCGGGTTGCTCGGCGAAGTTGACAGTCCTCGCGTCGGCGTCGATGATGATGACGGTTGCGGTGATGCGAGCGCCGGTGCGAATTTGAGCGTCCACGAGCGCATTGCGGCGTTGTATGACGCTGATTTTGATATCAATAGCCAAAGTGCGCGAGAAGCGCGCTTAGATAAGATTGCCGACATGTTGATGAATAGCGATTTGTAATAAAAGTCGTCTGTACGCCATATTGTTTTCGAATCACATTGCAATACATCATCACGCATCATCATCATCGTCGTCGTCCTAAAAACCCTAAAACGCCATTCGTGGCGCTCGTCGCCGTCGCCGCGGCGCTGCTATACGCGCCAGACGAACTATACGCTGACAAGCGCTTGAGCTGCATGCCGTACTTGAACACCTCGTCATTCACATCCGTGCCACTCAACGCCACGGTCACGGTTAATTGACACCTCAGCGCATCCGTGGTGCCGAGCTCGACATCACACGCGTCGCCTACGCACGTCCCGTCACAACCGGCTTCGCTCGCCGTGCACGCGTAGTCCCCGTCGCCGATGCTCAAGCATCTCTCGTTTCCAACCCCACCGCACTCGCCACATCCCGAGTTGTGCCATCGCAAATACTTTACATTCCCTTTATCTAACGTCGCGAGTAACGTCAACACACTCACGCGCCCCGTGCGCCCGTCGTCCCCGGCGCTTCCGCTCTCCACTCGAACCGCTCGCGCCGCCGAAACCGTCGTCGCCGTGTACGCCACGACGCTCATCATCGTCGCCGTCGCGTCCGTCGCGTACAACCCATCCTCATCTGCACGCGTGCCGCGAATGGCCGTCATTCCATCCGCGTCCACGACGTACACCGTCGTCCCCACGCCCGCCGCGGCGAGAGCCGTTGCGTTTGCGCACGGGTGGTTGTCCGTCCAATCTTCGAGCGTGCCCCCGGGCCAATACGCGATGCCAATCGTGAGCGAACCGTCCAGGGTGACGGCAGACGACCCAGTCGTCGAGCACGGGTCGTACACGGTCGACGCCGTCGCCGCGCGCGCGCACGCGAGGGCGATGAGCGCGGCGATTGATGTGGGGATTCGCCAGCGCATCTTCATCATTGGTCCTTCACGCACGCGAGCGCGCGCGGGTCAACGTCGCCGACGCCGACGCGCGAGGCGTAGAGACGTTCGCGCGCGCGTTCGTGCGTGCGCGTTCGTGCGAGGCGGCGTTCGTGCGAGGTGACGCGCGCGCGTGAGAGTGACGCCAGTTGGCGCGTTTCACGGCTCTTCGCGACGCACAGATCGTCACTGTGTCGCGCGCTCGCGTCGTCGCACGCGTCGAGTGCGAGCGGAATTCGACGACGACGCGTTTCAGTCGTCGTGTGTCGTCGTCGTCGTCGCCGTCGCGCGCACGGCTCGCGCGCGCGGGGGAGATTTCGGAAGAGCCGCGGAACTTGTGTCGCATCGTCGACGTGAGTTGTTGACGCCGCGCGGGCGAGAGCGCGCGCACGGGCGACGATGCGACGGGGGACAACGGCGGCGCCATCGTCGTCGTCGAGCGTAGATGGCGACCGGGCGACGATGACGTCGTCGATGTCGTCGCCAGCGACGTCGGAAGCGCTCAGACGCCGGCGCCGCGACGCGAGCGAAAGTCTCGCCCGGCGCATGGATGCCGCGCGCGAGGCGCAAAGTGGCATCACTGATGTCCAAGAGGTGATTCTAAAAGGGGTGTATGAATTAGAAAGACGTCCAGATGCGGCGACGCGAGCGAGATTGGCCAAGCAAGTTGGGTGCACGGAGCAAGCGGTGAATGCGTGGTTTCGTTCGCGTCGCGCCAAAGCCAAGCGTTTAAAAGTGCGGCGCGCGCTGTGCGTCACACTTCTCATCGTCGGTGTCATCGTTGGAGCGTACTACGCCTATAACGCATCGCGACAAACCATGGCGGCGCGACGTCGACGAGAAGCTTTAGGAGATTCATACAAGTGGATGACGCGTAGCGGCTTGCCGCGCCCGTACGCCGACGGTAAAAACAAAAAACGTCTCGGCGCGCGCCCGGTGAGACCGGTGGAAAAAGTCACCGTCGTCGACGCCACCGGTCGCGAGCACGTCAAACAAAAAATCTACACCAAGGACAACCCCAAATCCTCCCCGCTCACGCGCAAGGAGGAAACGCCCAGGCAAAAGCTCGAGCGCGTGCGCGCCGAAGCCGCGGCTAAAAAATTGGGCAAATCCAAAATCTCCGCCGCAGGCCAGCCCAATCGCGTGCGCACCGGCACCACCACCGCTGACGCGCGCCGCCGCACATAGCCAGCCACCTGCGCTTCACCATGACATCACCCTCCCGCGTACGCGCCGCGCCACCGTAGCCGCGCGGCGGATATACGCCCCTACCAGTAGAACCATAGATAGACAAACACCACACATACACATACACATTCACACACACACACACACACACACACACCGCGCATCACCACGTGCCATGCCCATCGTCGTCGCGGTCGTCGTCATCCCGAACCCATCCATCCATCCGCGCTAAAGACAGCACTGTGCATCTGCACCATCTGCACACGCCCAATGCTGACGTGGACACCGTGCCCGTATTGTGGGTGGACACAAAAATATCTGTCGGGCGCGGGCACGCAAGATTCGGATATTCGGCGTGTTTAACACGTATGTATGTGTCCCACGCATACATCTGGTCCATAGTGTTGGTGTATAGCCGCATACAAGTGGTACTGTATGTATATATCGCCTATATATATGTGCTATGTATGTGCGTCTCCAGCGGTGATCGGAAGGGGATCTCGCACACGGGCGTTGGTTGGTTGATTTGATGTGCGTTTTCCCGCGAAAAAGCGCGTTCGGTTCGGTTTTTGGTTTGGTTTGGTTTGGTTCGGGGGTAACTTTTTTTTTTTTTTGGGGGCGAACGGCGATGATGATTGACGTCGATTCGCGACGATATCGGTGTGGCATTCGGTGACGCGTCACGCCCTGTCGTCGTCGTCGTCATATATATATATATATATATATACACATAGTCGCACAGACCGCGTACGTAGAACGTCGCGGTGCGCGGTGTTCGCGCGTCAGTCATCGAGATGACGCCGTGACGCGACCGCGAGCGATTTGATTGATTCGACGGATTCGATTCATTCATTCATTCGTTCGTCGTCGTCGTCGTTCGCGCGCGATGGCGACGCGCGATCGCGAATGGTCCACCGGCGCGCCTGGTGTCGACGCCGACGCCGACGCCTCTCCGGCGTCGTGGTCGCGTCGGGCGTCGTCACGCGTGACGACGACGACGACGGGCGATTCGCGCCATCATGACGACGATGACGATGCGGTCGCGACGCATCGTCGTCGCGCATCATCGACGCCGCCGACGGTGGCGCTCACCGTGGGGTTGACGCGTACGTATCAAGGGATAAATGCGAGGTATTATGAGGTACGTGGTCGTGCGGTGTTCGCGCGACGCGCGCGATCGAGTCGGCGACGGCGACGGCGATGCGAGGTTTGGGTTTCAACGATTCTCCCGCGTGCTGACGACAGTGATGTGATGTGTTGCGCGCGTACGACACACAGCGGTTGGAGTCTCGACGGCGTGTATCGGAGGAAGATGCGCGATATGGACGAGGAGGAGGGAATGGGATGACGACACAGCGTGAATTGGCGAATGTGACGGACCGCGCGATGGGGCCGAGACGGGTGACGTTTACGTTTACGGATGCGTCGGCGTCGGCGCGTCGGGCGGGGGACGGAGCGGCGTCGGGTTCGGGTTCGGGTTCGGGTTCGGGTTTGGGGTCGTCGCATCTCGGGGCGAAGCGTGTGAATAACGCGCACGCAGCACCGCGGGAATTGATAAATGATAGGTACTTGTTGGATAAGGTTTTAGGTCGGGGGTCGTTTGGTAAGGTGGTGCTGGCGTACGATGTGCGCGAGGACAAGCACGTGGCGATTAAAGTCGTCCAACGCTCGGCGCGAAACGACGTCGCGGTGGCGCAAGAGATTGCGCTTTTACGGGAAATAAACGGCAGTGACGGCGTTGGTGGTAGTGAAGCGAGCGGGATGAGCTGCGATAACGACATGTATGACGACTTTTCGTTTCTCTTACCGACATCGGGTAAGGAGAATTGCGTGCGGTTGCTCGACGCGTTTGAGCACGACGTCGACCGGTCGTCTCTGGATGGGCGCGAGCGCTTGGAGTATCAGTGTTTGGTTTTTGATCTCATGTCGCACTCATTGTACGATTTACTTCGTGTGACAAATCTAGGAGGGGTTTCTATCAAGCTCGTGAGAAAGTTTGGCGTGCAAATCCTTCACGCGTTGGCGTATCTCAAGTCGCAAAACATTATTCACTGCGACGTGAAACCCGAAAACGTGTTGTTGTGTCATCCGGAACGAAGCGCGGTGAAGATTATAGATTTCGGTAGCGCGTGCAAGGTTGGGAAGCAGCAATTTTCCTACGTCCAGTCGCGGTTCTATCGCGCACCGGAAGTCATGCTCGGCATGAAGTACGGTTCGGCGATCGATATGTGGAGTTTAGGGTGTATGCTGTATGAATTGCGCACTGGAAAACCGCTCTTCACGGGACGGAGCGAACACGATCAATTATTTAAGATTGAAAACACTATTGGTCGAATTTCGCAAAAGACGTTTAAGAAGTTACCTGTAGAGTACCGTGAGCGGTATTTCGAAAGCGATGGGCGCATGAAGCCGTCACCCGAGGCGTTGCGCGCGGCGCAGAGCTCTGGATTGGCGCTCCCCGAGCCGAGCTCTCGACCGGTGGGTCGAGTTTTGTTACAAGAATTAGTTCGAGCGGGCTCAATATTCAGCCCACAATCGTCAAATAGTTTAGATGAAATGACGGACTCTGACGGCGCGTTCTTAGAGCGTCGTCGTGAGCGCAGGACGGGCGTAGACGACGGCGAGCCAGACGACGAGCACCACGTGTTTTTGTCCTTGCTGAATCGCATGTTGATCTACGACCCCGATGACCGCATCACGCCCGAGCAAGCGTTGGCGCATCCGTTCTTTTACTCCATAGAGCACAACACGCGTCCGATGGAGGCGTTAGTGCGGCGATCGATGGATCGATTACCATCCATTCCAAACATGGACACGGTGACCGAGCTCAACGCGCGCGAAGCTGCGCAAGGCGCGTTGGGAGGCATCGGCGAGCGCTTCACGTTCATGGGTCAGGCCAGAAAACATTCTGGGAACTCATTCGCGTGCTAGTTAGTTTTCTTTTTGTTGCTTTTCTTTTAGCTCGAAGACCACGGTTGCTGAGGGGCTTAATATTTCCCCGCGATGCGCCGTCGTTTTTCGCTTGTATTAAAATTGTCCCACTAACTCTACGCCACACCCTCCAGCTCACACACGCACGTGCGTCACGCCATTCCTCGACGCGCGCGCGCCGTCGTCGTTAACACAAAATCTCCATCTTCATCATGCGCACGAGCGCGTGCGCGACGAGCGCAACACTCGCGTCCCCTCGCGTGAGCGCTCGCGCTCGTGCGGATAGCGCGCCTCGACCAGCTCCCGCGTCTCGCGCGTCTCTGTCGCACGCGTTGTGCGCGAACACCCTCGCGTTGGCCACGAGCGCCATCATGGCGACGTCTTCGGTGTCGTTCATCGCCGCCATCGCGGCGCCGCCCGCGGCGTTCGCCGCAGACACGACGTTTTGTCGCGCCAAGTGCGCCAAGGAGTGCTTGCGCATCGCCCCCGGAAGCGACGGGTATTGCGCCGATGCGTGCGCCGATGAATGCGACGCGATGGCGAGCGATGGGGAAGATATTAGTGAATCATCTACATCCTCCGTGTTCGCGACGAAGAAGGAAAACTCTGGGTTTGAAGGCATGCTCGTGGGCATCGTCGATAAGAGCGCCGTGTTCTTCGCGCCCAACGCCGAACTCGCGAAAGATCCCGCGTGCGGACCCGATGAATAATACACAATTGCACGACGCAACGAAGTAGTTCATATAGGATAGTATCAATGACGCGCGCGTCATTGATTCGTTTGTATTGAAATTTATTCGCTATTTTCCTCGCTAAACCTCGACGTCGAGACGACGACGAGTTCGTCATCAGAACCCGCGTTCTTTACGACGCATGATCCACCCGAGCTTACTATTCAACTTGCTCCGATAACTCCTTCGTTCGCGCTCTTTCCTGGCGATGACGCGCAACTCGCTCGGCTTTTTATGCCCCTCGGTCGTCGAGCGGAAATCTTGGTAAATGCCTTCGCTCACCATGATTCGTCGTAAACGTTTATACGCTCGATCGGCGTCGCCGCGTTCGACCATGACGGTGATCGTGCGCGACGCATTCGGCGTCGCCGATGCTCTCGCACCGAGCGCGGCGAACGGGGAGGTCAACGCGGACGACGTGGACGTCGTGGCGAGCATCGTCGATCGCGCCGCGCCGCTCACGCAGGACGTCGACGCGCGCATGCACGCGCTCGCGCTCGCCAGCGCGCGCGCGGCGGTGTGCCCGAGCCGTTCGAACACCATGATGCGCGTGCGTGCGTGCGTGCGTGCGCGCGCGCGGGGTGTGCGCTCGACGCGTCGCGAAGTGTGGCTCTGAGACTGCGCGGAGCGGCGTTTGCGTGATATTAAAAGGCCCAGGCGGCGTGCGTCGTAATAAAACAGCGCCGCAAAGCAACGAACAGTAAACTAAAACAAAACAAAAGCAACGAATCTTCTTCTTGCTGACCATTAACGCACGATTGGCGCGATCACTTATCAATCTTGACCCACGTGTTGCCGTCGGGAAACGAAACGCCCTCCGACCCGTCGTCGTTTACGTACAGCCCCAAGAGGTTCTTTGGCCCACCTTTCGGGGAAAAATCGATAAAGATCGACCCATCATTGACGTCAATCGTACCTGAAAGCGACCAAGGGCGCGCGGCGCCTCCTGCGCGAGAGAACTCACCGCACCCAGGGTCTCCGTCTTCCCCACGAACTCGCCCGTCGTCAAAAATTTCTCTATAACACCCCGGGTGCTTGCGGTCGGCATACTTTCCCGCCATGCGCGAGCGCGTGCGTTCGCGTTCGGCCACTTGCGCGATCTCTCCAGATTTCGCAATGTCGTCACCGAACACGACGGCGGCGAGCGCCGCGTCTCGAGCGCCGAAAAGCGCGCACGCCGCGAGCGCCGTCGCCGTCGCCCATCCCACCGCGCCGTCTGTCCTCGCCCGCTGCGCCGCCGTCGCGCGAACGACCACGGTATCGGACGCTTTACGCGCGCGCCACGCTTTACGCGCCATCGCCCCACCCGCGCGCGCGGGGCGCGTTCCGGAAATCATCCTCATCCTCATCCTCGTCTCGGGTGATGTCAACGTCGATGACGACGTCACCGCGCACGGCGCGTGCATGCCTCAGACGACGACGACGACGACGACGACGCGAACGAGAAACGCACTGTGCGAGATGACGCGCGCGAACGCCCGTCGATCGATCGCGGCGCGCGGCGGCGATTGACGTTCGATGCGTCGATCGACGAATATGCTCCCGAAAGACCCAAGTCCTGCTATCAATGTATAATAAGAAAAATCCGTACATAATACTGTTCGAATGTCCGAGTATTATTTTATCAACGTCGAGCGGTCGGTGCCGACGCCGCGCGTACGTCTGAGTCACTTCGCGCCGCACCGCGCCGCATCGCCACGCACGCCACCGCGCGCGCGAACGCACCGCTCGCTTTATTTTTCTCTCCGCGCTCGCCGCGCGCGCGTCTCGCACGCGCCCGTCGCCATGCACGGCGCACTCGACGCGCGCGCGACACCGCGCGCGACGTTTCGTGGATGCCAAACGTCGCCGCGCGCGAATGCGCGCCACGCATGGTCGATGGTCACGCGCGCTGCGGTGGTAGACGCCGCGTCGGTCTCGACGCCGTTCGACGTCGCTGGCGCGCGCGGCGCGGTGGCTCGGACGCAAGGGAAGGTGAGGTTGATGTCGCCGGGAGGACCGACGCCGCTCGAGCGCGCGCCGCGGTTGAGCGAGGCGCTCGGGATTGATTTGTACATTAAGCGAGACGATTGCACGGGGCTCGCCAGTGGGGGGAATAAGACGAGGAAATTGGAGTATTTGCTCGCGCAGGCGTTGGAGATGTACCCGGATGGGGATTGCGTGGTGATGACGCAAGGGGCGACGCAGAGTAACCACGCGCGACAGACGGCGGCGGCGGCGGCGAAACTTGGGATGAAGTGTCATATTTTACTCGAGAATCGAACGGGGCGAAGTGATGAAAATTACACGCGTAATGGCAATGTGCTGTTGGATGATTTGTTTGGTGCCACGCGCGAGAGTCGACCGAGCGGCATGAATATGAACGAAGAGCTCGAGCGCGTAGCGGATGAGTGGCGCGCGCGCGGCGAAAAGGTGTTTACGATTGTCGGGGGCGGGTCGTGCCCGACGGGTGCGCTCGGGTACGTGGAAGCGGCGTTGGAATTTACCGAGCAAGCCGCGCTCGAAGGGGTTGATTTCGATTACTTTGTGCACGCCACGGGTTCGGCGGGCACCCAAGCCGGCCTCGCCGTAGGATTTGGCTTAATTCAAAGCCCAGTCAAGCTCCTGGGGTTTGGTGTGCGCATGCCCAAAGATATCCAAGAAACAAATGTGTTCAATCTCGCCACGCGTACCGCCGCGGGCTTAGGCCTCGACCCGGCGTCGGTGGTCACCCGAGACGACATCGTCGCCGACTCGAGCTACGTCGGTCAAGGCTACGGCATCCCAGCTCCGAGCACCATCGACGCCATTCGCATGTTCGCCACGCACGAAGGCATATTGCTCGATCCAGTGTACAGCGGCAAAGGCGCCGCAGGCCTCATTGACTACGCCAAGCGCGGCTTGTTCCCCAAAGGCGCCAAAGTATGCTTTCTCCACACTGGCGGCGCCGTCAGCTTACACGGCTATCTCGACGCCTTCGTCGACGACCACGCCACCACCGCATCGTAAACCACCCACGACGAATCATCATCACATAAATCCATGCAATACATTCAATTCTTCATTTTCATCTCACGTGTCACGCCAATACGCGCGCCTTCCATCGCCACCGTCGAGCCATTCGACCGCCCTTCGCGCGCGACGCGAAGTGCCTCTTGGTCTTCCCGCGGGTGCCGACTGCCAGACCTGGCACTCGCGCGCCATCGCGCGCGCCACACCGCACCCGCGCGCGCGCACGCACGCGCCGAACCGCACGAAAGACATGGCGAATAATTCCTCCGACCGCGCCGCGCCGCGCGAGATGCCGAAACCGCGTCGCGTCGCGCGCGAGAGCGACGCGAACGTCGTCGTGGATGCGACCGCGAGCGCGAATGCGCGCGACGATGCGACGACGCCATCGACGCCGACGTTGACGCATCTCGGGTTCGTGAACGACGCGACGACGAGCGGGGTGAAGTACGTGAGCGAGCATGCGTTGACGAGCAAGGTGATGGGGGCGTACGCGGGCGCGCGCGATGCCACGGCGTTGAAGGTGCGTGAATATTCTTTGAGAAGATGATGATGATGTCGATCGCGCGCGCCGATGATGATCAATGATCATGGTTTTGCATTCGTTCGTCGCGTCGTCTCGCACCGCGCATCGCGTGGGAACTCGTGGCGTGGTGCTTATTGTGTGCGTGTCCGTGACGCTCGATGACTGACGATGCGATCGTCACAAAACGTAGGGTTCGTTGACGAAGATCGAGGCGCTCATTGCGCGTTTCGGCGCTCCGGTGGCGCAAAAAGTTGCGGATTCGTACCCGAGCGCGTTAGCCACCGCTGATGCCAAGGTTGATGCCGCGGTGAAGACGTTAAGTGGTATGTACACCGCGCACGTTGCGGAATCTATGCCGGTGAAGACTGCGCGAGGGGCGTACGAGTACGCCATGCGCGCCAAGGCGAGCTATCCAGAAAATGTCGAGATGCTCAAAGCGGCTCGGGCAGAATACTTGGCGAAGATTGAGCGCACGGTTGTGGAATTACGCACGCGTGCGGTTGATTTACCGTCGAGTGTGACGACGACGTTGATGACGGCGATTGCGCAAGCGCGCGCGGCGTTGGATTCGCACGCGCTCTTCAACCGCGTCAAGACGCTCTACGAACAGTTGCTCGCCAATCCGCGCGTCGCCGCCGTGGCGAATGCCGTCGCTCCCGTGGCTACGCGCGTGATGAAGCAACCCATCGTGGCGAAAGCTATCGATGTTGCCACGCCGTACGCGAACGCCATTGCGACGCGCGTCATGCCAACCGCCGTGACCGCCGCGTCGTAAGCGTTCCGACGCGCGCGACATACGACTCGACGACCGACGGTGCGATACCCGTCGTTTGAGCGTGAGGTCTCGCCCGCCGTCGCCGCCATGTACAAGCACAAAGAAACATTTTCATTCATTTCAAAAAGAACATTTATACGACCCGCGCGCGCGACGAAGGCGTTCGGTCGAAAGTCGAAAGTCGTCTTCGCGCGCGTCACGTTGCAATAACACTCAATGTATACAACCCAATTTACACCCAATACAGATATATGAACCAAATCCGGTATAAATACCACTATACTAAACTCCATATTCACTATATAAAATCACCAAAATCTCTCATCCACACCGCCGTCCCCCTCCATCGGGCCTCTCGCCGCGCCACACCGCCGCGCCTCTCGTCGCGCCGCGAGCATGTCGGCCGCACACGCAGCGACCGTCGTCGCCGTTCGTCTCAACGCCCGCGCGGCGCGTCCGTGTTCAGCACACGGCGGCGTCGCTCGCAGCACCCGCGGTGTCACCGCTGCGCGCGGTCAGGTTTATCACCGCCACGCGCGCGGCTCACGCGCGTTGCGCCCGCGCACGAGCGCCGCCGACGGCGCCGATGCGTCGGCGGAGTCATTCGATGTCTCCGATGCCCCCGCGCCGGCGCGCGCGGCGCGGAACGTGAATGCGTTTACGCGCACAAAGGAAAAGGATCCATACAAGAGGTTAGGGATCGACGCGGATAGCACGAGCGAAGAGGTGTCGAGCGCGTTTAATTTCTTAATTCGTGAGCACGCTGGGGATGAACGAGGCGTGGAGGCGATCGAGGCGGCGTATGATAGAATTATCAGCGACAGATTGTCGACGAGGAAGAAGGCGAAGGGGTTGAGAAAGTTGCGCAAGGAGAAGAAGGAGAATGACGCCGATTACGACCCGGCGATTTTACAACGGGTGAAGAATATGTTTGCAAAGCCGGATCAACAGACGTTGATTAGACGATCGGTGTTGTATGCGATAATCTCGGGTTGGGCGATTGCGGCGCCGGCGACGAGTGGACCGGCATTTCAGATGGCGGTGGCGTTTGGGACGTGTGTATTTTTCCTCAACCAAAAGCGCGGAGGCGAAAAGACTTTGGGTACTGCGTTTCGGGATTCGTTCATCGCGCTCTTGTGCGGTTGGCTCGTTGGATCTATTGTACCTGTGTACATTCCTTTGTTCCCGCAAGCGATGTCTCCAGAGTTGATTCTCGCGTTGTTCTCTTTTGCGTCGTTGTGGGTCACGTGTACTTTCTTAAAGTAGACGGGAAGAAAGTTAGAAGAAGATTTACGAACCATGGCGAGCATTTCGCGCATTTCGTAAGTAAGGCATTCAGCATAGCGACGAATCACGTGGTGTTTAGTAATCGAACGAATCGCGCGAACATCGTCTTGTTAATCAAATCGAACAAATTGTTTCTTTTCTGTTACACGCGTACAACAAATAATTTGGACGTCTTACGCCCGATGGTTCACTCATAATTACTTCGCTGACGGCTCGCATTGGCGTTCGGCACGTACCCGTCAGGCTTTGGAGGCAAAATGTCATACCTCAAAAATCTACAGTCGACGCCACCGATACCGAGGGGCATCTTTCGGCTGGCGCGCATGCGAATGGCGCGACTCACCGCCGGGTTACCGCTCAAGACAAACGCCGACGAATCCGGACACTCACGCTTCAAAAACACTCCCAAAGAATTCCACACTTGCTCTAGCGCCTCTTCGGGAGACATACCATTATCTATGGGCGTTGTGTCGCGATCATAGACGTCATCACCGAATTCGTTTCCATCGTCGTATTCGTCGTCGTCGTCTCGGCGATCCTTGCCTCTGATGGGCGCGTCGCCACCAATACGCTTACCCCACGGAGGATTCGTCACTACGATTCTCGGCGACGCAGAGTGAATGTTCATGCTTTTAAGTGAAAACATCTCGCAGTTATTACGGTAGACGTTGATCATACCACCCACACGAGCGGTATCCGCGCCTTGACCCGCCAACGTCACCGCCCCCGGATGAATGTCGTTGCCGAGAATAATCGGCGCCACTGACGATGCGGCACGCGCCTCAGCACCAATACGCCGCGCGTTCTCCAAAGATTCTTCGAACGTCCGTTGGTTGTGATCGGGCCATCTCTCGAATGCATAACCAATGGTTTCACTACGAATTAAACCGGGCGCGACGTTTGCCGCCATGAGCGCGCCTTCGATTAAAAACGTCCCGCTCCCGCACATCGGGTCAATCAACACCGGTGGCGGTAGCCGTTCGGGATCTCTCCGCCACTCACTCAACATCTGTGGCCATCCCGCAAGAGATAACATTCCTGCCGCTGCGGACTCGCTCAAGGATGCGCGATGCATCGCCGCGCGATACCCGCGGCGGTGCAACGACTCTCCGCTCATATCTCTGTACAAAATGGCTTCGTCTCGATACAACGTGACGTACAGTGGCACATCCGCCGCGGCGTAATTATCCGGTGGCATCGGTCGCGTTCCCGTGGCATCAACGAGCGCGTCGCAAATCGCATCCTTTACGCGAATCTTCGCCGCGTGTGAGCTTGAAATTTGACTGCAGTCCCATACGCGCGTTTCGACGCCAAATTTCAACCCGTCGCGTTCGGGAATCACCTCCTCCCAAGGCACGGCATGCTTGACAAATTCATATATACTCTCCGTGCCCGATACCTGTGGGTCCAAATACCCTCGTGACAACTCTACGAGCACGCGCACGGCGCTTCGCAGCCAAATGTTCGCGTCGTAGCCGACCCGTTGGGTGCCGGTAAACCCGACGCCAGATTTCCCGACGGCGATGTCGCTCGCATTAATTTCGCTCGATGCGAGCTCAGCGGCGACGACCTGCTCAAGACCTGGATGACACGTGGCATAAAACCGTCGCATGCCTTTACGCAACGGCGGCGGTGCGGCGATATCGTCCTCGTACGCAGCGCCGCGGCGATCGACGTCGCGTCCGCGTCGACGCTCGTCTCCGTCTCCGTACCCCGAGCTCCCGCGACCTCGTCGCTGTCGATCATCCCGACGATCACCGCCGCGCGCGCTCGCGCCGTAATTATAATTTCGTGACCCAAACCTATCGTCGCGTCCGCCATCGCGATCGCCCCCGCGCCTCGACGGTCGTCGTTCGCCTCGTTCTCCTTCATCCGCGAACCGCCGCTCATAATTCTGATTCCTCGTCACCTTACGCGTCGTCCGCTCGCGTTCGCGCGCCACCGCGCCGCGTCCATCATCTTCGTATACGTCTTCGTCATCCCTCGCGGGCGCACGCGCGCGCTCGTCGCCATCGCCGCCACCGCGCGCCGCAGAACGCAAGCCATCGCCCCAACCCGCCGCCGCCGCAACCAAGCATCGTCGGCGTCCATCGCCGCTCGCGCGCAGCGTCGTTCGCACCGCCGCGCGAGCCGACTTGGCGCGCGATGTGCTCGATGACGCCGCCGCCGCGGCGACGGCGCGGATCGCGAACGACGACAGCGCCGACATTGATGGAATGATGCCGCAAAAAGTGACGCCATGACGACGGCATCACCGCGCGTCGTCGCGCCATGGCGGCGCGCGACGTCGTCGACGACGACGAGAACGACGAGAACGACGACGACGACGACGACGCGTGCGGTGCGCGCGACTGACGCGGACGACGCCGTCGTTGGGCGGCGTCAGGCGTTGCGCGCCGCATCGTTCGCGGTGGCGACAGTGTTGACTTCATCACCATCATCATCCGCGCTCGCGTCGTATTTACCGCCGTCTGCGGCGCCGACGTTTGGTGGCGCATTTCCGCAACCGCCCGAGCCCGTGAAGTTCCCTCGATCGAAAATTTCCGTGCCGTTTGCGGTGTTGTTGCTTCGAAGCGCGTACGAAGCGATCGATGACGCCGACGTGATGGCGATGGATGCGTTTCAGGCGACGAGCTGGAAGCTTCGTCGGAACGAGTGGGAGGCTTATAAGTACTTGTATGACCCGATAAAGATTGAACAAGGCGCGATTGGTGACCCGCTGTACTTTGATTTCGTGTCTTTCGTTCAGATGGCCACGATTGCGAGGGAAATTCCAAAGTCGAGCGCCGTGTTTGAGGAGAAAACGGGCGCCGAGGGTACTTCGACGATTATTAGACGCGATGCGGCGTTGAGGGATAACGCGATGTTGCCCGAGGCGATCGCTGAGGGGTGTGGGCGGAAGATTTACGCGAGATTGCGGGATGGATTTGACCGCGGGGAAGATTTCGAGGTGGAGACGTTTGCCGGCGTTCCGTCGGCGATTTCGACGTCGACGTCAATGTCGACCAAGGAACGACTGGATGCGAGTGTTGAAGGCTTACACGCATTGAGCAAGGTGTTTGTAGATAACGGCTACGCACTTAAAATCGTCGTTGATGGTGACGCGGGAGATGGCGCGGCTGTGGGGAATGAACGTCGCGTGCGCGTGCGCGTTGACGGGCCAGCGACGCTGTGGGGCGCGCGCGAGTTGATTTCTCGTGGGTACAACGCACCATCGAATGATTACTTAGCATTCACCATGAGTGCATTTCTCGAGCAGTCGAACGTGGCGAGTTCGTACACCGAACGCGTGGGTGATGCGGGTATTGACTTGAATTTCATTTTGACGGCGTAGCACATGGCTTCATACTTCGCGCCGACGATTAGTTTGTCATCATTTAGTTTCGTGCAAAGCAAGCGCTTTTGTTGTAACATTACGCTCTCAATTTTAGATTGTAATCGTCTTTGTTAAAATGTAATCATGTCAATTCGTAGACGCGTTTGTCGTTTTTCAATCGACATCTCGTCTTGGCTACTAAAATGTCAGAATGTTGGTACGTGTTTGCGAGTGAATATGTGCGTATCTCCCTCGCCATGATCGATACGTTTACTCGGTGTCACTCGAACCTTCAGACGAGCTACTCGTCGAGCTGGTTTTCTCGCCGGCACTGAGCTCGCTTCGTCGCGGCTGCGCGTCCGCGACGGCGGCTAAATCCGGTCGAACCACGCGTAACTTTGCCAACCATTTGAGCGACATTTTCGGTCGCGCACGGTGGGTGATGCGCCAGACTGCGTCAAAACGCGCTGTTGTGCTAAAGTTTTGCGTGACCGCCATAGTATGGTCGAGATTCAACACCGCATGCCACCAACCGTCTGGGACAAACATAATTTCTCCAGGGTGCTGAATCACGTCAATGGGCGGCGGCAATCCCTTGCTTTTCCACTCCTCCGTCACCGTGCGCGGGTACATGACGTTAAACCATGTTATGGATTCACCATCAAGCCCAATCCCTCGCGGCTTGATCGTCGGTTTATCCATCGCACCGGGAGGGTAGAGCGCCCAACGCTTGCGCCCAGAAATCAAAGCGTTCCACGCGCTCGTCGCCAATGGATCAATGTGCACCGAACTTCCACTCCGTGGCGGCCCAAATACAATCCACCGATACGGTGGCCGACGTTTATGCCCAACATATTGAAATAAATCCTCCTTGAACCAATCCGGAATGGAAAAATCATCCAATAATTCCTTTGTCGCCTCGCGGTCAAACACGTTCCCATCAAACGCGTACATGGGCGAATCATCTCGCGTATGCACCGGATCATTCAAATACCGCTGTATATGCTTCATCTTCAAACGCACCGCATAACCGTCATCATCGCTCCCAATCTTAAACTTTACGTCACGAAATCGACGCGTTAAATTATCCACGCTCCAATATCGCGGCGACGATTCGTCGTAGCACGCCCACCCATCCATCGCATCCGTAATCACACACGGCGTCCGAGTCTTCTCAAACCTCTCCACAAACTCTTCACGCGTTATATCTTTCACACTTACCCTCTCAATCGCTGATAAATGCTTCAAATGCCGCACATCCGTCGCCTCTCCGTCGTACGCGTACCCACGCTTACACCAATCCCCTCCGCTCACGCTGAGCTCACTCCTCGTGCGGCGCTTCGCGGCGTTAATCTTCTTATTCACGTGTTCCTCCAGGGTCTGCGATGCGCGATACTTGGACGTCGTCGTCGTCGTCGTCGCATCCATCGCATCCGTCGCCGTCGCCGTTAAAGATTCGCGCGCGCTGGCGGCGGTGCACGATGACGAATTCGAATGCCCCGCGCCCTGCGCCGGCGCTCGCGCCTTCCCTCTCGACGCCTCCGCGGACGTCGCGCGCATCGCATCGATGTCCATCGCGTCGCACTCCATGACCGCCATCGCGGTGTCGCCGAGCCGCGCGCCGCGCAATGCGCGCGGGGTGATGCAATCAACACAACTCGCGAATCCAACGCACACTATACAAATCGAAAGCAAAATCGAAAGCACAGCTCTTTGTTTGATCGATATCATGTATCGATGGTACACGCATGTTTATCGATGGAAAGGTTGCGAGTGTGGCGCACCGTGCGTGGACATTCCGAACGCATTCGGCGGCATACATCGCCGCGCGCCGCGCATCGGGTCGCATCGGCGACGCGCACGCGTGGAGGAACTTTTTTGTCGTCGCCCGAGGCGTTGGATTTGAGGGGCGAGTGACGCGCGCGGGCGTTGAAGGCGAGAGTGCGCGCACTGGTGCGGAGGTTGACTTATCGTCGTGCAGTCACTAGCGTTTCGTGTGTTTCGACGCGCGAGATGACGTCATACGCGTTTCAGAATGATGGGTTTGGGATATCTCGAACGCATGCGTCGTTCTCGAGCTCGTCGTCGTCGGGTGATGATGATGATGGGGATGAAGACGACGATTTCTTTGGAGCGCGCGGACGTCGACGCGTGGGCGATGCGAAGAAAAAGACAAAAGGCGTGCCGCGGATTGAGATTAAGCCACCGAGCGACGGGAGCGGGATGGCGAATATGAGTATGCCAGCGTTGAGTTCGTTTTCGTTTGCGCCGCCACCGCGAGCCAAGATGGTGGGTGATGGAGCCGCAAACGAGCGCACGAGCACCGGATTTAGTCTGGGCGGCGATAGCGCGCGCGAGGTGGCATTCGCGGCGGCAGCATCGAGCATGCCTGAGCGACCGCCAGAAATGGAAGACGATGCAGCGAAGGCGTCGTCGTCGACGACGAGCAGGCCGCCGGTACGAAAGCCCCGGGCGGTGCTGGACCCGTATGACATGTTGGACGCCATGGTTGTCGGTCAGCCCACCAAGGCGAAAACAAAGGCTCCGGCGACCAAATCGAGCGCTCGCGCGCCCTCACCGGCGTCTTCAGCGGAGTATTATCCGCAGGGACCTATTAGTCCACGAGGTGTAGGGGGGTCGGGGCCTATTAGCCCGCGAGGCGCGGGTGGAGGATCATCGTTTGCCGCGGATTCGGCGTTTTTCGAAGAGCTAGCACAAATTTCTCTTCCAGATTCCGACACGATTAACCCCAAGCGCGAATTCGCGCGAGGGTTGGAGTTGTTCGATGCGAATAAGTTGAGCGAAGCACTTTTCGCCTTTGTCGCGGCGGCGGTGAATGCGGTGCATTCGGGTGATGAGGTGGCGATTCGATGCGCGTCGTACGCCACGGCGTGTAAAATTTTACGCGACGCGACGACTCTCTTAGCGGGAAATCCAAAAGAGTGCGCTCGTTTAACCCGACACTTGGTGGCGTTACCGAACATTGAAGAACGCCATCGACGTGCGTCGTTGCGATTCGCAAGTGCAAAGAACTTCAAGGCGGGAAACGCGGGTACGGCGGCGTCCATGATTACCACGCTCATCTCGATTTCGCCTCCAGAGACGTCGGCGAGCTTATATGGGATGCTCAAACAATGTCAAGATGCCGGTCAAAATGACGTGAACGTGCCCGAAGACGAAGATGCTAGTAAAATGTGCGCGGCAACGCTGGATTCGATACCTAAATCTCAAAATGGTATGACGTGTAAGCAATGTGGCGCTCTGCACTCAACAAAGGCGGCTCTCGAAACAGGGCAGTGTGTGATTTGTCGCTCGTCGCTGACTGCGCGCACGTCGCCGCCGAGAGAATCTTGGATGTGGTGACACTCTGATGTACTAGATGTAACTATAATTTGCTAAACTTGCTACGATTTGTACTACTCCGTAAACGGCTTTGCTAACTAAACATCTACTGTTGCCTTGACGAGCTCGTACGCCATTAAAACAATCGCTCCCGTGGGCGCCGCTCGAGCGGCGCGTGGGCCCCATCCCGCGAACAACGCCCCGACGCCTTCGTTGCGTGCCACTGTGGTGAGCTCATTCCATACCCCGTGCCCGTACCCAACTTTCGGGGTAATCGCCGTCGACGACGCGAAATCTCTCGCGGCGTACACATCCCGAATTTGCACGCGCGTCTTTACCACATCCAACGGCGTCGTCAACGTCGCCACCACCGCACCTGATACCACACCACTCACGAAATTGATCATTGCTAATTCTTGCATAGAGTGCGGTTTGCGGGCGCCGGCGTGGTCGCCACCGAGAGCGCTTCGACACTGCTCGACGCCGACCCAGTACATGGCGCTGTACGGCACGTCCCGCGCCAACGTCGGCCCCACCCCAGTCCACATCTTTCGCACGCTCGCACCGATCCCACCTTTCCCACCTTTTGTGCTCGCACTTTCTCGCAGCGCACCGACGAATGCACGCCCACCGCTCTGTCCGTACACGCCCGGAGCGCCGCGTTTCGTCGCCATGACGCGCGTCCGAGCGAGCTCCAACGGCGCCACCGCGAACACCGCCAACGCCCTGCTTCCTGCACCCGCGAGTGCGGGCGCAAACGTTTCATCCACACCGCCTCGTGTGACTAATCGCTCGAGCGCGTAGTCGTAGCAGGGTAAATAAATGCCGACGGTTGGAAAGGCGGCGACCAACGCGCCTCCGGTGCCTCGCCATAAACCTTTCGCCCCTTCTTTATGCACGACTTCGCGCGCCATGCGCCACGCTGACGGCTCACACGATGGCGAGCACATCAATACGGCGTTTCCGTTCGTCGGACAGCTCGCTGGGCACGGGATGGCGTGCGAGAGTGCGCCGATTCGGCGGGCGGCGCCGTGCGCTTGGATGCGTGTTTTGATGACGTCGAGCGGGTTCACGACGACTGCGGCGACGGAGGCTGCGACGGAGGCGGCGTAGAGGCGCGTTTGAAGCGTGTGCTCGCGCCCATCTCCTCGAGCGGGCGCGCGCGCGGCGTGCATGACGCTTTCGCGACGCGTAATCCGCGCGTGCCTATGACGTCATGGTATTGAGCACAGAGCACATCTTCATTTTAATACTTTTGGTCACGGCGTCGATGCTTTCGCGATTGATATGCGTACATATATATACTAGTGATGTATTTCACGGCTATGATGCGCGTTTAGCGCATGTTGAGCGGCGAGAGCGGTGTGGATGGCGCGCCGCGTCGCGTGGAGAAGCTCAATATTTTTGGTTTGTCTGCGGCTGCGGCGTTTTCTTTGTCGTCGCTCTGCGCGCCACGTGCACGTGTCGGTGGCGACGCGACCTTTTGCTGAATATCTGCGATGAGTGCGAGGGACGAGTGATCGTCTGCTGTGTCGCCACAACGCGATTGCGGCCGCGGCGGCGCAAACGCGCGAGGCGTGGACGATTCAAGCTCGAGCGACAATTTCATCGACGTCTCTCTGGCGCGGCGCACTTCAATCTTGGCGTTTGCGAGTTCGACATCGAGGTGCGCCGCACGCGCTTCTGCGGCAGCGAGGTCCTCTTCACGACGCGCCAGATCGGCCTCGATGGCGTCGCGTTCGGAAATTAAAGCCGATTGCTCGTCGATGGTGCGTCTGAGTTCAACATTGATGGATTCCATCTCGCGCGATGCCCATCGAAGACGCTGCTCGCGTGTCGTCGCCGTCGCGAGTTCATCGCGCGCACCCAAGAGTGCTTCGGAGGTTGCCTTGAGCTCGCCACGTAAAGTTTCAATTTGTGCGCGAAGGCTGTGGATTTCTGCTTCGGCATCGACGTTTGTTTCCAGCGCAGACGCGATGGTCGTGGCGTTCGCTAAGTCTGCTTCTACTCTTGCGCTTTCAAGAGCGTGTAACCTAGAGCGCATGGTATCAATCTCACTCATTGCGTGCTGCGATACTTGCTCGGCGCGAACGCGGCGTTGACGTTCGCCAACCCATTCGCGATTGGCGCTCGCGATGATTTTCTCTGCGTCGCGCAGTTGTACCTCCATCAGGCTGATGCGCATCAATGATGCTTCGTTGTCCGCAACGAGCGACGAAGATAATGCCTTAGCTGCGGCTTTTGCCCGTCTCAAAGACTGCAACTGCCTCTTCAACGCAGATATTTTCATGCCATCACCCTTATGTCTCGCCTTCATTGACGCCACAGCGCCCGTCGCCACGTTGGCTTTGGCATAAAGTGTACGCACGCGTTCAAGGCATTCTTCCAACGTTGCTGCGTTCAAGGCATCTCTTGATGACAATTCCGCACATTTTGCGGACGAGTCTTCGCACGCGCGCGCGAGCTCTCGCTTTTCATTCGCCATGGCTTCGAGCGTCGACGCGTGGTCTATAATCTTACGTTCTAAACTCTGCACCTTGTATGTTGCGCCGCGTTTGAGCTCGTCGAACGCTGCGCGCGCGTGCACGATCTCTTGTTCGAGAGTTGCGATTCGCTCCGACTTCTTTACCACCTCGCGCTCCAAGTCGGCGTGTTGCGTCGACAAAGCGTCTACGCGTGTCTTAAATGTCTTTGCGCCTTCGAGTCTCGCGCGTTCAAGATCAGGACCGCGCTGTTTCTGCGCCTCGCGCAGCTGCTCGTTCGTCTCTCGCAGTTTTGTCTCCAACGCGCTCACGCTCGCACGTGCGTCTAATATCTCTCGTCTCGCGCGGTCGACAAGCTCGGATTGTTTTGTTGCCTCGCATTCCGTCGCCGCCATGACGCACGACTGCGCGTGCTCCGCTGCCGCCTCCGCTGCTTCCGCGCGAGCCTTTAACCCTTCTGCCGCACGTATCGCATCACTTACCTGCGACTCTTGCCGCGTGCACTTGTCATGCAACGTCTTGAGCTGTCGACGTAATTCAAACGCATCCGCCTTGGCGATGTCGCGCGCGCTCGCCGCGCGTTCGCACGCCCGCGCGTTCGCTTTCGCCATCTCCCGCGCATCGTTCAACTCTGCGCGCAACTTTTGAATGACCTCATTTTCTTTCGCCTGCGCATCCGCACGCATGGTTTCAATCGTCTCACGCGCGTGAGCGAGCTCTGTCATCGTTCTCGCGGCGCGCGCGACATCCTCCGCGTCTCGCTCCTCACCGCGAACCACCCGTTCGCTTGCCTCCGCGCACAACCGCTCAACTGTCGCCACCGCGCGACCAAGCGCCACAGCAGAGTCCTCATCACCCTCCTCCTCCTCGTCTTCATCGCCATCCGCCGCGCATAACACAGCGCGTAACTCGCGCGCGACGCCCGCCAACCCGCGCGTCGCCGCCCGCGTCTCACGCACGTTCCACTCGTGCGCCTCCCCGTACGCCTTCACCCGTTCGCGCAGCGCATCAATCACGCGTTCATACTCCTTCGCCACGTCCCGAGTCGCGCCAACCCGCGCGTGCGACGCGTCTACGCGCACTAATTGCGACCGAGCACCGTCATCCATCCTCTTTTCAGCGCTTCGTGTTGAGCGCTGTACGCGCACCAGAACGCGCGATGCGTCGACGCGCGCGCGCGCGCCGTCGGATAAATATCCATCCGCGTCCGTCATCGCGCGCTCGGCGTTCGCGTGGCGTCTGCGGCGCCACCGCGCGACCGCGAACGCGACGCAAAGTGTGGGAACGCGAACGGTCTTTTCTGGGTTGGTTCCCCTTGCGCGCACAGAAAATAACAGCACATTTGCTTAAAAATAACACAGTACGTGATGTGGCACACGCACGGCAACATTGGATGCCAAACCAGTGGGTATAAATAATATATATAGTAGTTATGTATTTTAAAGTACTGTGTTTGTGAGTATACATGGTTTTTATCGCGTGTTGAGGCGGCGCGCCTTCGCATGCGATTCGCCAGTCGTCGATGCGCCGCGCGCTCGCACACGTTCGGGCGTCTGCACGCACTGTACAAGGCGCGGATATGAGCGCACTGTGCGGCGTCAGCGCCGGCACTCGCGGGATGGCACCAATGGCGGCGCAGTCGTCGTCGAGGCGGGTGATGACGTTGGCGCTGGTGCGCTCGAGTGATGGGTTCACGGCGTCGCTGGGGGCGTGGCGACGCGCACGGTGCGTCGTGAGTGGTGCGAGAATGATGCGCGCGCAGAGTTTTATGCGCGTGCCGCGCGGGTTAGCGTCGTGGAATGTGTCAAAGTCGTTGAGCGGGGCGGTCGGGGGCGGTCGGGCGCTGACGACGGCGGCGGCGGCGGCGGGCGAAGGTGGGAAGAAAAAGGCGCCGGTGGGTACTGGTGCGAGTAAAACCGCGAGCAGCGGGACGAAGGCGAAACCTAAGAGTAAGAATTGGGGTAGACCTAAGGGTGGAAAGGGTGGTGGTCGAGGAAATGGCGCCTCGGGCGCGAAAAGTGCCGCCGGAACGGCAAAGGCGAGCGCGTCGGCGAATAAGCGTAAGCCGGCGGCACCGAAGCCCGTAGTCGTTACGCACGGTGAGAATGGACGTGAAATAATGACTCGTCAAAAGGCTAAGATGTTGGAAGGCGTGCCCGATGCGCAAAACTTGAAAAGTGTCATTCATACGGCGTCAATAAAAATGTTATTCAAGCAGCGGACGACGACGACGATGGACGGGCCGTCGCACAATGCGACTTTTATCACGAGCGTGAGAACGACAGTGCCAGAAGGCGTGATTGCGCCCATTCCAAACGATGCAAAGGTGTTGGATGATGGTAAAGTGGAGTTTGTAAACACCGGCAGAGCGTTTGGGAAGAAGGAATCGCAAACTTTGGCGCTTACAGATTTATACAGCCAGTTTCTCGAAGGTGGCGTCGACCCGCGCAACCCTCCAGACGTGCGTAAGATTCAGCTCGAGCGCGAGAAAGATAGACAGCAAGCAAAGAAAAATCGCGCGCAGTTGATCCTTGAAATGCTTGGCGCATCGAGGCCACAAATGACGACGTCGTCCAAGGGGAGGAATTTTATCACGGAGGTCTCTGTGTTCATTGACGGTGGCAAGAAATTAGTCGCTACGGGTACGGCCGTGAGTAAAGCTGGAAGCGAAACTGAAGCCGTGATAAACTCCGTGGGTGCGCCTCTAGCGGAACTCATGGGTAAGGATCGCTTGGACGAGTTGAACGCAATCATCGACTCGTCGCCGGCAAATCACGTCGCCATGATGTCCGTGTCACCGTTACCGGATAAAGCGATTGATATCTTAGTCGATGCTATGGGATCGCCATCTGAGCACGACGAACGCATGGCGGCGTTGGATGAGATGCAACGCAAGTTTGAAGAAAAGTTTGCCGAGCGCCAAGAATCGAAATGGCGAGCTACCGGCGACGGCAGTCCTTCAAAAGCTGATCAAATCGTGAAAGCTGCGCGAGTATCGCGCGCAGCCGAGCGCGTGGCCGAGCAGAATGTAACATACGCCGAAGAAGAGGCGGAGCGACTGCAGCGTGCGCTAAACGACGAGAAGAGTCCGCAAGGGGTGATGAAGGCTATTCGAGACGCTCTTCCAATCAAGGCTATTAGAGAAGACCTCATCAGCGCCTTGCGCACCGAACAAGTCGTCGTAGTTTCTGGAGGCACAGGGAGCGGCAAATCCACGCAATGTCCTCAATATATTTTAGAAGACGCCATTGCGAGCGGGCAAGGCCCGAACACGCGTATTATAGTCACGCAGCCTCGACGAATCGCGGCGGTTTCTGTCGCTGAGCGCGTCGCCGCTGAGCGTGATGAACCTATCGGAAACTCGGTCGGCTTTGCCGTTCGTCTGCACGGCACTTCACCGCGCGATGCTGCAAACATTGAATTTGTGACCACCGGGGTCTTACTTCGCCGACTCATGCGTGATCAGTCCTTGGATGGCATTTCTCACGTGATGATTGACGAAGTGCACGAGCGCGATATCAACACTGATTTCTTGCTCGTTTTGCTTCGTGAATTAATCACAAAGCGTCCAGATTTGCGCGTCGTTCTCATGAGTGCAACGCTCGATGCGGAGTCATTTAGTGATTACTTCGCCGGTCAAGATTCGGGTAAGAAGGTGCCGCTCATGAGCGTGCCTACGAAACCAAGGCATCCGGTTGAAATCTATCACCTGGAGGACTTGCTCGACGAGACGACGCCCGAACTCGAAGTAGAAGACGAATCATTACTCAATGAGGTCAAGCCCGAACGAAAGGAGTTTCCGAAATCTCTGAAAGCTTTGGCGAAGGAACTACTCATGGCTCAAGACAGAGCGTTACACCGTGAACTCGAAGAGGCGGAGGCAGAAGAGATTGCGGCGCAGCAGATCGAGCGTCTCGCTGCCGCAGAAGATGAGCAAGTCGAAGTTGAGGTCTCCGAAGACGAGGATGATGAGGACGACGAGGATGACATGAGCGATGATAACGAGGATTTGGCTATAGAAATTGAAGGCGCCGTGGGTCGCAGAGGCATGTCGCCTCGCCAAATGCGAGCTTCATCTCGAGTCCGTGCGCTTCGTCGTGCAGTTGCACTTCGCGATGCTCGAACGGGAGAGTCTTCCATGCGCACAGGGGCGTTAACTAAACGTAAGGGCGCGAGTTCCGAGAAGGAAGTGAGTGAAATTACTGTGCAACTCGTCGCGCAAGTCGCCAAGCACGTCGCCACCGTGGAAACAGATGCCGGTAGAAAGGGTAGTATCTTATGTTTCTTGCCAGGCTGGGACGAAATCAAGGCGGCTATGGCCGTGTTAGAAGAAACATCCGACCCTGAGCTGTCTCAGAAGATCAAAGTCATCCCTTTGCATTCGACAATTCCGCAAGAAGAGCAGCAAAAGGTCTTCATTCCAGCGCCAGACGGAGTCGTGAAGGTTATTTTTGCGACAAACATCGCGGAATCTTCCGTGACAATCAATGACGTCCTTGCAGTGATTGACAGTGGTTTGGTGCGTGAAATGTCATGGAACGCCGAGAGTGGCATGTCCATGATGGGAACAGTGTGCACATCAAGAGCGAGCGCGACGCAACGCACTGGTCGCGCCGGTCGTGTCGCACCCGGCTCATGCTATCGTATTTACTCTCACGGTACGCTGCATGCCATGGCCGAGCGCCCGACGCCTGAAATTCAGCGCACCGCGCTTGAGGCGACGTGCTTGCAAACGTGCTCGATGACCACCGCTGGTGTGCAGCAATTTTTATCCAAAGCCATGGATCCGCCGGCGGAGGAGACGGTGGCGCACGCCATGGATCGACTCTTCAAGCTCGGCGCAATTAAGACCGACACAACGTCGGGCGGTGAGTTCCTTACCCCCATGGGTCGACTGTTGTCGATTCTCCCGCTCGACCCCGGGACTGGACGAATGTTGATTATGGGTGCCGTGATGAAGTGCCTCGACCCGGTGCTCACGGCGGCGGCGTGCTTTAGCTCGCGAGATCCATTCTACGTGCCTCCTGGCATGCGAGATGAGGCGCGAGAGATTCGGCAGTCGTTTTGCAACACGTCCGATTTATTGGCCACCGTACGCGCATACGATGAGTTCCAGCGCGTGGTGTACGAGGAGGGATGGGATAGCGCGCGCCGCTGGGCGAGCGACAACTTTGTCTCCGTTGTCGCATTGAACACAATTTCCTCCGTGCGCTCGCAGCTCTTGCACGAGCTCAGTCGTATTGGTCTCGTCCCAGATCATGATTTAGAAGGATACTCTTCAAGCAAGAAGACGTTGCGTTTTGATGCAACAGTGAACCACAATTCAGGCAATGACTCGTTGTTTGCAGCGGTGTGGGCCGCCGGTCTTCCCGGAAACATTGCCGCTCGCCGCCAAATTGGTAACTTTGGCACTTTACGCACGCGCATGGAAGAGCACGCAGGGCTGCACCCATCGAGTGTGGCGTTCCATCGTAAGCCTCCTCGTGATCGCACGCCGTTGCCACGTTGGTTTTTGTATCGTGAAATGATGCTCAGCTCGCAAGTGTTCCTGAGAGACGTCACGGCAATGCGGCCAGAACAGCTCATGTTATTCGGCGGACACGAGCTCGCCAAGCGCGATTTCATGGGTGCAGATGCCTCAGACGCGAACGCGTCGAGCGAGCTGCTCGACGAGGCGGGTGAACCGATTAAACCACCCGAAAATCGCCGAACCATGCTCGATGACTGGGTCGTCATCGATTCCTCGTGCGCCGACACCATGGATTTACTCACCGATGTTCGTCGCGAAATCGACGCCGCGCTCGCCTTCAAGGTTATGGCTCCTCGAAAACCTCTGCCAGAAGCTAGCGATGCGATCGTCGACGCCGTGAGTGGCGTGTTTAGAATTTTGGATGAACGGGACGCCCATCGCGAACGTCAGTTTCGTCGTCGCGACTCCTTACACGCTGATCGCGCCGATCGCGGCGGCGGCTTCCGCGGCGCGCGCAGAACTTAGCCAGTATTACGTATTGTTTAGTCTCCACATTTATTATAATAAAATGTACACTCTGCATTCGCTACCAAACCAAACCGCCGCCGCGCCGCTCCGACAGCCGCAAGTGTCCATGTCCAGAACGCTTCAAGCGTGGTGCACAACTCATCGTCACTTCTACACGCGTCATGATGCTCGCCGCACCCACCGTTCGCGCGCACGCCTCCGTGCGCGCGAGCACTCACCCGTCACGGTCGCACCGCGCCCGCGCCGTCACCGTCGTCGCCGCACACGGTCACGGCCACGGCGCATCCATGGGTGCGCAAAAAGGTTTCGTGGAAGAGATGCGTCGCGTCGCCATGGCGTTACACACGCGCGAACAAGCGCCTAAAGAGGGTAAAAAGACCACCGATGAAGCGAAGAAGGAGCAGCAGCCCGTGGCGCGATGGGCACCGACACCGGAGGGATACTTGGCGTTTTTAATTGAGTCGCGTGCGGTGTATCGTGCGATGGAGGGCGTGGTCGGGGACGACGCGAACGCGTCGACGTACGGCAAGTTCAAGTCGAGTGGGCTCGAGCGCACGAGTGCGTTGGATAAGGATATCGCGTATATGTGCGAACGGTTCGGGTTGAAGGAGTACGAAGCCACTGGGGCTGGGAAGGAGTACGCGGATTTTTTAACGGCGCTGGCGAAGACGTCCCCGCCCGAGTTTATCTGTCATTTTTATAACGTATACTTTGCGCACAGCGCTGGTGGGCGCATGATTGGCCGGAAAGTCAGCGAGATGATTCTGGATGGTAAGGCTTTAGAGTTCTATGAGTGGCGCGAGCATGGAGGGTTGGATGAGTCGTTGACGCGCGTGCGAGGATTGTTAAACGACGTCTCCGAAGCATGGTCGAGAGAAGAAAAGGATCGCTGCTTGGAGGAGACTGGGAAATCGTTCCAACTCTCGGGCCAGCTCTTGCGATTGATTGCGTAGAACATGCATTTTTTACATTATTTACACTACTATCAGTACAGCGTTTAATGATATATACTTCTACAAAAGCGGATCGCGTTAAGAGATCAAACGCGGCTTCGCCCCGCCCGGGGTGTGAATCATAATCTCATCATCGCACGAATCCACTGACGCGCTGCTTTCGTTATCTCCTTCTATCGTAGAAGTAGGAGATATTGACAGTTTATCGCCATTTTCTCGTTGTTCGAATTCGCTGACGCCACCAAAGCGAGTGAATCCGCTCTTTTTTGGCGACGTGGAATCGGCGGAGGGCAGAGTTTCGCCCATGGCGTCCACCATGCCGTAGAATCGCATCCCTAGCGACTGTTCTTGGGCGTCGGGTGCGGGCGTTTGCTCGGCAATCATGGACATGATGCTCTTGACTTGCGCTGAAGAAAACCTTGTGCGCGGAATGGGGTCTGGCAGGGGGGGTAACATTCGTGGGGCGATGCCAACCTTGGCGCTCGCGTCGAGAAACGAATTGATAGGCTGCAAATAGTCTCGATAATACGAGAAATAATTGTGCGTGCCGTGCGTACTATGCAGCACAGAAGGCAATTTTGCAGTCTGCCGCATCTTGTGCAGAATGGTGGCGTGTTCGAACGGCACGACTTCGTCCTCGAGCGCGTGGACGATGAGCGTCCGCGTCTTATACTTGACCACGTGCGCTCTGTTGTCCCATCTGTCGCTCATAACGTGCGCAATGTCTCCCAGCAGCGCCAACCCAGCCTCTCGAACGCTCGTAAACGGCGAATGCAATACCACCGCACTCAATGTCTTGCCATCGACCGTCTCGATTGCTGACGCCAACTTGGTCGCCGGTCCCGTGCCCAACGACCTCCCGAGAAGCACGATATCCTTGGGATCCACCCCGCACTCTTCAGTGACATACACGTACGCCGCGGCGACGTGTCGATCAACGCTACGTTCATATGCCACGCCAGAGCTCGCGCCGTACCCAGGATATTCGACTAATAACACATTCGCTCGCCAACACTCGGCGTCTCGAGCGCACAACTCGTAAATGTGCCCCACGTCGCACGCGTTGGCGTGCATATGTATCACCACCTTTTGCGCCCTCGCGCGCTTAGACGTAATCCAAACGCAAGGAAAATCGTATCCAGCACCACTGCGCACGTATGCAAACTGTGCTGGAGACCACGGATGCGTGCGCGACGTATACGACGGACGCGGGGCTTGAAATATCGCGCGGTTGATCAACGACAACGCCTCGAGCGATGCGAACTCAACCTTCCCGGTGCCATCCATCGCGCTCAGTAAGCCATCAATATGCCTATCTATCTCTACATCGCGCTTAGATGTCCCACCGGGCGCATTCCGCGACGTGCAGGACGCAAACATGTCCGATCGAAATCGCGCCGACACGTTTCGTAATTCCCCGCGACTCTTCCCCGCGGTTCACCGCCCGTGTACCACGCGCGCGGGTGTGCTCGTGCCGATCACGCGCGTGATGCGTCGGAATACGTTCGGAGCGTCGATCGGTGGTGGCAAACGCGCACTCGCGCGGGTGACGCGACGAATACTGGCGCGATGGGCGACAATGACGTGGAAGATATTTTGTGTTGTTTCCAGTGTCCCACCGCGCTTTGCGTCTTATCGCGCATTTCGACGACGTTGCCATCGCCCAATGGCACGACGCGCGGGTGAAATAAAATGGGAAAGTATATTACACGTGTGCTCGCGCACGAGAGGGCGACATGCGCGCTTGGTTGGGGTACGGCACGTCCAGAGCGCGCGCGAAACGCGAGACGCTAGCCGCTCGGACGGGCGACTCGGACGGAAAAAGCCACCGCTGGTGCTGGCGCGCGCGTCGGGGCTAATCCTGGACGCGCACCGGCATTTGTGGGATTAAGATTCGTGTTTAAGATCTCTCCCGTGACGACGCAATCGACGCCGAGCGCGCGTAATCCGCCGCGCAAGATGCCCGAGTGGAGCGCTAAATACGCGCTCGTCGCGCGCACTTCTAATTTTTCATCTCCCATCCCACACATCCCTCGCATCGCCGCGAACGCATCGTCATGCAAAACAAATACACCTTTATTGTTTGTCTTTAGCTTATCGACGCGTTTGCCGTGGACAAAGGTCCAGAATTCTTTACACGCGCGCATGATCGCGTCTTGTTCCGCGGCGCACGGAGCGAGCCCGCGACTCACGCGCTCCGCCGCGCGTTCACCGATGCGTTCACCGATGCGTTCGAGCATCGCACGCGCCTCATGGTCTCGTTCTACGTCATCATGTACGCCATCGTCGTCCTCGTCCTCGTCTACGGCGCCCTCGGGGCGTTTCTTTGCGAATCCACCCGCGTGACGAATGAGCTCCACGACCACCGCATCGAGCGCGCTTTCGCTGACGAATCCCGACGTCGACGGCGCCGCGCCCGCAGTCGAGGCGCTGGCGTACATCGCGCCCGTGGTCTGCCCCGCGGTGCGATGCATCGCCGCGTCCTCGCGCGACATGTGACGCGCGCGCGTCGGCGTCGAATGACGCCACTTCGCCGCGCCTTTAACCGTTGCGTCGTCGTCGTCTTTGTCGTCGTCGCGATGAACACCATCGAAGACGCGCTGGCGTTCATCAGCGCCGATGAAACCGCGTACGAGTATCTCACGCGCGCGCTCGTCGAACCGCTGACGTCGGGCGTGGCGTTCATCGATGCGCGACATCCAGAGCCCGCGCTCAAGCCTGGAGAAATTCTTGAAATCGTCGGCGCTGGTGGCACAGGGAAGACGGAACTGGCATTGGAAATCGCGACGACTGCGGTGTTACCGAAAGAGCGGCGCGGTGTGCGTTATCGTGGGTCGTGTGCAAAGGTTATCGTGATTGATTGCGATGGGAAGTTTGACCAGTTGAGGTTGTTACGCGTGCTCAACGCGAAGATTTCATCAGCGTTACGCGTGGTTCCGGAAAATAAGCGCGAGGCGTTGGCGGATGAGGTGTATGAAGAGTCTATGTCGAGATTTACGCTGATACGTGCGCATGGATCGTTGGATGTGTTGAAGACGTTGACGGCGTTGGACGCCGCGTGGAGCGGTCGCGGGGGCACAGCCGGCGCAAGATTTTGCGACGCACGAACGACTCACACAACGAGTATGGGGGACGTGGAGGGTGACATAAACATCGATACTGATGTTGGCGGCGATGATGCCGCACGCGGCACGGATCAAGCGCCGAACCAGCGATTGGTGATTTGCGACAACGTCGCGGCGTTTTATTGGCTCGATCGAGCGTCGAGAAAGGATCATGGTGCCCCGTTCAATATCCAGCGCGTGTTTACTAGTGAAGCTCGTTTGTTCAAGCGGCTTGCACGCGCACATCGCGCGGCAATTGTGGTGACGAAGACTACGACGGGCGATCAACGCGGTCGAGGCGAGTATCGAGACTTTTTACCAGTCGAATGGACCGACGCGGTGACGCAGAGAATTTTGCTCGAGCCATCGCGAGAAGACTCGGCGACGTACAGCGAATACGTAGGGATTGCGCGATGGGATACCCCGCGACGTCCTGGGGGAACGTTTACCGTGAGTGAACTCGGCATGCGTTGCTGAACGCCACGGGCGTCCACCTCGACAACGTTGGCTTCATACGTTACTATGCACGCGAGCGACGATAGAAAAACACATTATTAGAACGATACGATTGAGTAGCACATTCGTTGTAGAATTTGACTGTACAGATATAGTATGACAATTATGGCATATCACCGACTAAGTGATTCAACTGAATCACTTAGTCGTATTCAACTGAGGAGTCGCGAAGCAGCGAATGGTGAAAACGACGTTATCCATCCATCGCGCGTTGCACTCCTCTCAACTTCAACTTCTTCTTTTATTATATATATACACATGAATTTCCTGAACTTGAACAGTTATGTTTGATAATATGCCAGACATGTTTTTGTTTGTTTTCGGTTTTCTTATTTGCTCACGCCCGAGTTATTGTGACGGGCTTCTCTCTCTCTCTCTCTCTCTCTCTCTCTCTCTCTCTCTGTCTCTGTCTCATACGATTGAATTATACACATAGATGATCATAATCAACTAGCAATCTTCCCAATGCATGTCTAAAGGACACGTCGGCGACGCGTTTTCAGTGACGCGTTCGAATCCATCCTTTTCGGGAATGGCGATGGACATGCCCGCGGCGTCGGCGTTACCGCCACCCGCGTAGCAATCCATATCCATATCATCGCCTTCATCCGAGCACGCTTCCGAGTATAATCGCAAGATGTGCGACACGAGCGGCACAATCTCTTGCGGTTGCAAATCAGCGGCGGCGCGCAACTCGGGCGAGCACATCGGCTTGATGCCCAAATTTAAACGCACGGCGCCAATGACGGCGGCGGCGACGCGAGATGGACGTTCATTAGTCAATGACGGATCCATGACGCACAAGGAGTACACATAGCACACAAACTGCCTCAAATCTTCTCTGTAGCTCGTGTTCCATTCGCCAAATTCGACCTCATCGCGCGCCGTCGTGCCTCCTCCGGTTACGGCGAGAAACGACTCGAGAAAGTGCGCGGGCGTGAGCGCGCCGACGTCCCATTTCAACTCAATCAACACCGCGAGTTCCATCTTTTGAATAATATCGGGAGAATACATATTCGACGTCCACGATCGTAACTTAGCCATGGTTGGCACGCGTTCTTCAATCTCCTCGTATTTAATCGCGATTTGCAAGCAGCACAACGCCACGAGGTGCAACGACGTCTTCGGCACCAACGTCTTACTCAACACGCGATCCTATACACGTCGTCGTCGTCGTCGTACACAACACACACGTCAGTACACAAACTCAATCAACACACACACACAACCACACGCAAAACCTACACACACGTAAAACCTAAAACAAAAAAAACCCTCGCGTTCGTTCGCTTCGCTTCGCTTCGCTTCGCGAGATATCTCGTCTCGTCACGCACCATCAACGCGATCGCCACATCCGCCGTCGCCGGCGCAAACCTCTCGCCCGCACACACATCCAACACCCACTCAATCAACTGTGCGCGATACTCCACATGAAGCGCCCGCGTGGTGTCCAACACGAACGCCCCGTGCGCGACGCGTTCGCGCGCGAGCATCCCTCGACACACATCCACGAGCACGCCCGCGCCATCGGGCGCGATGGCGCCTTCCGCCGCCCGCACCGCGCACACCTCGCGCAACGTCACCTCGCGCCGGGGCGAATCAAACGACGTAAAATATTCCTCACCACCCCGCGCGCGCGATCGATCATCCCCCCCCCGCGCGGCGTCCTCCTCGTCGCCAACATCCTCGCGCGCGGTCGATCGCGCGCCGAGCATCGCGAACCCATCGATCGACGATCGATCGCTGCTCGCGTGCGTGGAAAACGACTCCGCGCGCTCGCGCTCGACATCTCGCGCGCGAGGCGATCGCGCGAGTAATTCATCGATCGATCGCGCCACCGATGCCGTGCGTTTCATCGTCGTCGTCGTCGTCGTGACGTCGTCGTCAACCCCATCGGCGATCGCCATCGAAAACGCCGAGGCGTTGGTGGCGCCGCACGTCGTCGTCGTCGTCATCATCGCCGCCATACCCTGCGCGTCTCTCCACGCGTACCCACCGCGCGATCGTGTGAAATATATATATAACGTTTGTGTCGCCCGATCGATCGCGCGACCGTCGCCCGCGTCGTCGTCTGTCGCCCGCGTCGTCGCGCGCGTCGTCAGCAATCCATCGGGCATCCGTCCTTTCGGTTTCGGGCGCGTCCGTCCGCGCGTCCGATCGGCACCTCGCATGCATGCATGTCATCGATCATCGATCGATATCGCGCGTCGATGGATATGCCATGTCATCGATCGCGCGCATCGATCGCGCGATCGATGTGCGGCGTCTCGCGTGCGTCTGGGGTGTGCGGGCGTGCTCGTCCCTGGTCACGATTCGCCGAGAGTCCCTGTCCCTGTGCGCGCGTGTGTTCAAACGCCACCGATCGTCCGAGCGCCCACGAGGGGTGCGGGTGCGGGTGGTGCGCGTTTGAAAGGGGGCGATCGATCGCGCGCGGTCGGCGGAGATTTTGGCGGGAATCGCGATCGTTGGCTTAGGCGCTTGTGCTGACGCAGCACAGCGCGGAGGATACGCACGATGGGGGCGATGGGGTGTGATGTGATGTGATGTGTGGGGCGATCGATGCGCGGGGTATGGTTGGTGTGATGGAGGTGTGTCGTCGTGCGCGTCGTCGTGCGCGTCGTCGTCGTGCGCGGCGTGGTGGAATACACCGCGCGGGACGCCCCAGCGTCGCGCGCCGGGCACCCACACGCGGGCATCGCGCGAATCGATCGATCGATCGATCGATCGGTCGGTCGGTCGCGCGCGAAGATATTTTCGTGAGTGACGTTCGGACGTTCGGACGTCCTTTCGCGCCGACGCCGACTTACGGGACGCGCGGACGACGACGGGTGGCGCGCCGACGCGCGAACGACGACGCACGATCGACGTCGGCGCGCCACGCAAAGTCGCGGCGGTGCGTCGTCGATCGCGCGAGCGCGAACGCGCGTGACACGCACTCCGGGTGATTCGTCATCCAGCCGCCACCACCACGATCGAAATCGAAATCAATCGTCGATCGTCATCCATCGATGATGTCATCATCACGCAACCACGCGGGGTATTCCGCGCGCGGCGCCGCGAGAACAAAAAAAGCTACGAACGCCATCGTCGTCGTCGTCGACGCCAGGGGCACGCCTTCTCGACGACCGTGTGCGACGACGACGACGACGACGACGTCGACGCACCGTCGTCCGCGACCGCGTCGCCCACGATAGGTGGTCGGACCCGCGGCGACGATTCGTCTCGTCGGATGCCCGATACGAACCGTCACTTCTATATAGACATTTGTCATTTTATACTATGTAATCGCATGTACACCACGTATACTACACGTGCGCATTGCTAATCCAGTGGATTTATGACGCCCTCGCGCGCGGCAACACCCATCGTCGTCGTCGAACGCATCGCGTTCGGCATTCCGTCGCGCGCGGACGTCTGACGTCGCGCGCACGCGCGATGGTGCGGTGCTGCCCGGCGCGCGATGGCGCGTACGCGCACATCGCCGCGTCCTCGCGCGAGGATGATGATGCTGGACGCGATGACGACGGCTCGCGAAGGGGTGACGCTGCGGTAACACCTTTCGCTCGCGCGCACGCGAGCGACGACGACGACGACGACGACGACGAGCGGTCGACGACGACGGAGGCGCGCGAGGACGCCGAGGGCGATGGTGGGGATGTCGTCGTGGCGATCGATGACGACGGCGACGGGGATGGGGCGGACGGGCGCGGGGTTGGGCGACGAAGCGCGTGGGATCGCGCGGGGGCGACGTCGACGACGGCGAGCGAGGACGCGCGAAGCGAACGGTCGGCGACGCATAGTACGTTTGGACGACATAGGCGAGAGAGGAAAGTTTCGAGGGCGGTGGAGCGCGCGCTTGGAGGGGCGGGTGCGTATGATGAGGATGATGACGAGGAATACGCGCCGACGACGGCGGCGAATCGCGCGGTGGACGAAGAAGCCGGGTTCGGGTTCGTGTCTAAGAGTGATATTGCGCGACGTGACGCGGAGCGTGCGGCGAAAGCGAAAGAGAAAGAGAAAGCAAAAGCTGAGGCTGAGCGTGCGGCGAAAGCGAAAGCGAAAGCTGAGGCTGAGCTTGCGGAAGCGGCGCGTAAGGCGGCGAAAGAGCTCGCAAAGAGGAAAGCCGCGGGGTCGAGCGACGACGACGAAACGATGTCGTTGTTGTCTGCTGATATCGACGAATTGAACGATAATCAACGTCGCCGTAGTCGCAAGAAAGGTGGGAAAAAGATGTCAGTGCTCGCGTATACCGTTATCGTGTCCTGTGCGGTGATTGCGGCATGCGTGGGAATCGTGATTTATGTTCCGGCGCCGACGACGTCGAGCGCGGTGGTTTCGAATTCAGTCGCGACCGCAACGGATGCCAGTCCGGTATTAACATCCTCCTCTTCCTCTTCCTCGTCGTCGGTATCCAAGGAAAAGAAAAAAGAGAAGGATATCACCAAGGATCTGGAAAAGAAGTTGACGAGCAAGTCGCGTAGCAAAACGGCGTCTACCAGCGCCGCCGACGACGACGACGATAAAGACGACGACGACGAGTCGTCGACAAAGTCGAAGAAGACATCTAAATCATCGACGAAAGACATGGAAGAAGATGAGTACGATGAAGAACCCGCGAATGAGGACGAAGAGGATGGTAAAACTCGCAAATCTGGCGCCGTAGAAGCCAAGCTCGGGCGATTTGCGTGGCTGGACGACGACGAAGTCGCCGACAAGGGCGCCGACGACGCAAAAGAGGCACCGATCCGAGCCACGCGCGAGTGTGCACCGATTCATGTCGAGACACGCCACGGGGTGTACCGACAATTTAATCAAGAGTGCTTAGCGTCCGACGACGAGGTCCTGAAAAAGCCCGCCGGGTGCATGCGCGGTTCCGCCGACGGATGCCAGAGCTGCTACATTTCAAATTCGCCCGCGGCATCCCAACTCACGTCGTACTCGTGGTGTTCTCAGCACGTCTGTGAGACATATGGCGTCGCAGGGTGCGAGACTGACCCGAGTAAACGCCCTTCGTCGACGCTGGGTGTTGACGAAAAGCCGGCGACCAAGTCAAAAATGTCGACGGCGTCCATCGCCGCCGCCGCCGCTGCGCGCGACGGCGGCGAAGCATGCTTGCCCAATCTCGAAGACGCTAAGCGAGGAATATTTCAATACTCTGCGCACCATTGCCGCACCATGGGCCATGCGCATGTTGATTACTCTGGATGCGTATCCATCGGCAAGTCTTCGTGTCGCATGTGCGTCACGAAGAGCACCCTTCAAGGCACGGTATTTTCGCTGTGCCCGAAATCGGTGTGCGAAAACCACGACTTGCTCTATTCGCAATGTGCAGACGATGACGGGGTTGACTAGCGCACACGTACCAACACAACAATAGACATACAATCGCGATTGTAGTAGTAACGCGTTTCGTAGCTCCACATGGCAACATTCAAACGACACTTTTTGACGCGCGCGATGCCCACCGATGCGCCTGGCGCGGTGTCCACCGCCGCCGCGCCGCGCGAGATGCGGCATTTCATCGCCCGTGCGCGCGAAATCGCCCCGCACGCGCCGCTTCCGGCGTATTACTGTCGGTTGCGCGCGGTGGAGGTTGGCATGACGCTCGCGCCTCGACCAGTTGCGGCGATCGAGGCGGTGCTGAACACGCTTGAGGTACGCGCTCAACGCATAGCGCGCTCACGAATGCCGCGACTGACCCTCGCACGTGACGATAACAGCGCACGAAGCGGTCGACGCCGCTCGGTGAGCTCGAAGACGACTTTGAGCAATGCAAAAGCTTCGCGTACGCCGTGTACGACCGCGCCGACCGCGTCGACCGCGCGGGTGGTGCACATGCCGTAACGATGAAACAAGTTGATGCGTTTAGCGCGGCGAGTACATTTTTAGCCATGCTCGAGCACTTTGAAGAGCATCCGAGGGTGGTCAAGGCGAACGGCGGCGTCGTCGTTCGGGACGAAGACCGAGCGGCGAGAAAGGATTTTGCAGAGTGGCGTGCGTTTGATTTGCGCCAGGCACTGAGTTTAGGAAAGGCACCAACAGATGTGCGGTCGTGTGCGGCACCGCCGCCGCCACCCGTGGCGGTGGAGCATAGACAGGCGGTGGCGCCTCCGCCGCCGTTGGCGCGAGCCGTACCCGCCGTCGCGACTCCAATAACGCCTCCGCCTCCGCCACCTCCTCCGCCTCCGCCTCCCCCTTCATCGACACACATAGATGAGCCGCCGTCAGTTCCCGAAATGCGCACCTCGATCGATGACGAGTTGGTTTCGGTGGAGGATGTCCCCGAGGAGCGCGTCGTCTCCAGCGTGGCGAGCGCGCCGGATGCGCCAGTGGTCGAAGCCATCGGTACGAAAATCAACGCGTTGCACATCCAAGAAAGCAATAGCGAAGGCGAGAGTAGCGACGACGATGTCGCTGACGAGCGCAGAAAAGCGTAGCCTTTCTTAGCCGCGCAAGGCGATGTAAATTTTACTTGTACAAAGAACGTCGGTTGATAAGAATCGAAATCGAATATTACAAGTGTTTTCTTCGAGCGAAAGCGCGCGTGACTTAGAGGTAGAAGTCATTTTGGCGAGATTGACCGCCGACTTCCTTCAACTTCTTCAAAATCTTGGAGAAATATTCTTCTAAGTATTGCTCGAGCGTCGTGACGTCTTCAACGTTCATCCCCAAAATCTTGTACGTCTCCGTCATATCGGCATCAAACTTAATACCGCTCGCCAAGACTTCCGCAAACGCCAGTCGGTCGCTCGCGGCAGAGGACCACTGGAAGAAACGCGTCAACCCACGAGTGAACTTCAACAAACCAACCGGGACGTTTGTCACCTTGGCTTCAGCACCGCCGAGCTTTTCGCACAAGGCGATGACATCCTTCACGCTGTACGCCTTCGGACCCGCGAGCGTCATCACCTTGTTCGCCGCCTCATCTCTACGCACGGCCGCCAACGTCATCTTCGCCACGTCTTGCGTGTCCAAATATGCCGTGCGCGTGTCGTCATCCGTTCCCCAAAGCGGTTGTTCCTCAAGAACCGGAACGGCGTACCCGGCGATGAGCGGCTGCATAAAGCCGCACAAGCGCAACACGGTGTAATCCATCCCGCTCACCTTCAAGTACTCCTCCACCGCATACTTCATATTCATCAAAGGTACTTCACGATGTTTATCGCATTGATCAATAGAATAGAACACATAGCGCTCAATACCCATCGCCGCCGCGGTTTGAATCGTCGCGCACTTTGCCTCCCAGTCAATCGCGTACGAGTCCTCCTCTGGTCTCGCCGTCGACGCATCAATCACCGTATGCACGCCCACAAACGCCGGCGGTAACGTCTCAGGCTTGGTCAAATCCGCGCTCACCGTCGTCGCGCCCCAATCCCGCAAGAAATCCGCCGGGTTTTGTCGCGGTCGCACCAAGCAACGCACGTCGTAGCCCTCATCCAGGGCTCGGCGCACCACTTGTCTACCCAGCGTGCCCGTGGCGCCGATCACCAACATCGACGTCTTGCGCACCGGTGTCCCACTCGTCGGCGCGCTCAACGTCGCGTCCGCGGCGTCCGCGCGAACCACGCGCGTCGTCGACCGACGTCCCGCGCGCGCGGGCTTCGCCCCCTTCGGCATCGTCAGCGCGCGCGATGCGTTCGTGCGCGACGACACCGACGTCGACGTGGCAAACATCACGGCGTGCGACGATAGAGAAGTGAATGCGTTTGAACGCGGCGCGGCTCTCGAGCGGCAAGACGGCGCGCGCGCGAGTGTGCGGGCGAGGACGCGCGCGCGGATCAAAATCGCTTTATGGTCCATGGGATGACGTCGACACCGTCGTGACGTCATCCGCACCACACTGCGCGGGGTGTATCGTGGACGTGTTCGGACATATGGAACGTATTGCATACAGGTGGTCGCTATGTAGTGGTATATGTAATTGTGTGGTGTTGGTACGAAATGGTGTATATGGTGTTCGTGTGGGTTGTGTATGTACTCTGTGCCGTGTGTCCGAACATGGAGGGACACGTCCGCGCGCGTTCGGGCGCGCGCGCGCGACGTACGTTCGCGGCGCGCGCGCGGGGGTCTAGAGCATGTCTTCTGAGGCGTCAAACGCCGCACCAGGAGGGGATTGTTGTTGTTGCTGCGGCGGCGGCGGCGACGACGACGGTGGCGGCGCAGACGAAGGCGCTCGACGACGAGGCGGGGGCGCGTTTCGCGCGTCGGACGCGTCGGACGCGCCTCGCGGCGGTTGACGCGCCGCCGACGCTCGACGCACGGGCTGGTCGTAGTACGCGTCAGCCATTTCATACATATTTTCACGCTGTTCGCGAACGACCCAGTCGGAGAAGGAACGACGAGACGGCTCGCCGTAGCCGCCGTCGATGTCTCGACGTTCGTACGGCTCGGGCGAACGCACGAGAGGAATGCCCCGTCGGCGTTCGTCGCTCGGTGGCGCGTTCTGTCTTTGACGGCGACGACGCCGGTCATCCTCCATTTGCATCGGCGGAGGCGCACCAGTACGTTCGCGTCGGCGATCGAAATACGCGGCGTATTCATCGCGGGCGTACGGCGCACGGTCGTAATAGTACTCGTCGGCGTACGCGTCGTCGTACGCTTCCTCTTCCCACGGCGGTGCGGTGAGCGTCAGACGTTGCAAAACGCTCACACTGAGCTGTTCGACTCGGCTTTCGGCGTCCTCGGCGACGATGACGCGCTCTTGCCCGCATTGAATAATCTCGCTCACGTCTACGGCGTACGTAGACACCACGCCCTCAGGCACCGTGGGCACGCCCCACGCGTCAACAATCAACCGCGCAATGACGCCATCCTCAGGGTCGAACTCAAAGTCCCGCACGCGACCGATAAATTGTCCACTTTCAGTGACCACATCCTTACCCACGACGGTTGAATACCCATACGAGCTCCACCGACGCTCCACCGCGCCTTCGTCGTGTACCAAAATCACATCCCCAACCTGCCTTAACGACTCCAAAAGCACGTGATCCACCACCCCTACGAACGCATTCTGTCGCACATCCAACGCCACAACTTCCCACGCGTCGGTATCCACCCAGAGCTGCGTGGCAACGCCTAAACGCGCGCCACTCGTACGCGTGACGACCAACTTGTTCAGAATCAACCCTCGCGTGAGCAGCACGTCGAAATCCCCACGATTCACCGCACTCGCCTCACGCTGTGGCCGCACCGCCCCTCTAGTTCGTGCCACCGACGACGCCGCATTCGACCCCGCCCCACGACGCGACGACGCACTCCGCGCATCGCGCACATCGCCGTCGCTCGCGCGTCCGCGCGCGCCGCCCGGCGCCCTCCGACGCCCTCCTCCTCCGACCGCGTCTTCCCCAGCCCTCTCGCTCGACATCTCCCGCCGCGTCGCGCGCACGGGCGCCGCACCGCGTCTTGACCCCACCGTCGATGCGCTCGCACGCCGCATCGCGTCTGCATCGCCGTCGTCGGCGTCGAATTCGTCGCGAATCGCGCGAATCGCGCGCACCGGCGCACCGGCGGCTCTGTGATGCGCGCGAGCTCTGTGTCCCGTGTGCGCGCGGTGCGTCGGCGGTGCGACCGCGCGGTGCGCCCAGGGCGCGCGCGTGACGTCGAACGCCGTCGTCATTGCGCGATTCGACTTCTGCGACGCGCGGCGGCGACGGGGCGACGACGGATGGCGCGCGACGTGCGACGTGCGTTGGGCGCGTCCAATTGGGGTACAATGGATACATTGGTGGCGTTTCACATGGTCCACACGTACGTATGGGCAAACAGTATACAATGGCATGGGCACAATGGATACATTGGTGGCGTTTCACACGGTACAACATCGTCCATGGGCAAACAGTATAAACGCGCGTCTTGGCATGGGCGTTACCACGAAAACGGTCGAATGCGGTGCGCATCGGTCGCACTGCGCGACGCACGCACGCACGGCGACGATGACGCGCACGCACACCGACGCGTTCGACGACGACACCGCACCGGTGTTCGCCCCATTCTTCGCCATCGCCGGCGCCGGCTACGCCATGGACATCCAAGGCACGCCCGAGTACCGCCAAATGCACCACGGCTGGCAAGCGCAGTGGACGATCGAGGACGACCCGCTGCAAGCGCACGCGCTGAGCGCGAACCCGTGCGTGGTGTACGACATCACCGACGCCAGCGCCAGCGCCGCGGACGTCATCGATGCGTGCGAACGGGCGACGGGTGGGGGGAAAGTCGCGCGATGCTTCGCGCCCGATGGCGCGGATTTCGCCTTTGTGACCTTCGCCGAGGACGCGCACGCGGCGCGGTTATGCGCCGATGGCGTCGTCATCGCGCACTGCGGCGAGGAGCCGAGGACGGTGATGCCGGCGAGGATTCCTGCGCCCGCGCTGGTGAAGTGGAGGGCGGACGTTCGCGCGCGATGCGCCACCGCGAAAGCCGCGTGACGCGGCGACGGACGCGGCGTCGGGTGACGTTTTGGGTCTCTTTTGTAATAAATGAAATCCGTCATGGTTTTTACTCGTGTTTTTACTCGTAATGACGTCATCACGCGCGCACGCCATCGGCGCCGCATTCGTCGCCGCACGCGCGCGTGACCGCCCGCCCGAACGCGTGACATCGCCAAACATGCGCGCCGCGTCCGTCGCGCCCGCGCCCGCGCGCATCGGCGCGCACAGACGCGCACAGACGCGCGCGAGTGCGACGTCGAAGCGCATCGTGACGACATTCGCGGTGAACACGTCTGCGCCTGCGCGCGAGCGCGCGAGCGGGTCCAACGCGCTGTTGAGCGCGATTGATGACTTACGCGATCGCATCGATGGGTTGTTGCCCACGGAGGCGAAGACGGCGGCGGTGCGAGCGTCGTATACGGCGTCGATTGGGTTGAGATTTGCATTCTTCTTGTCGCAAGGCGTGTTGACGTCTCGCTCGAATGATGAGCGTAATGTAGACGTTGGTGCGATTGCCAGCGTAGTTGCGCGCGTGGTGTTGAACACGGATGAGAGTTCTTCGAGCGCGACGGCGCCGATTGTGCGTAAGACGATGGATGGTGGAGATATGAGCGAGGAGCAAGCGCAAGAAGTGAGCGAGTTTCTCGAACAGCACATGGGGGCTATTATCGATGTATTCAAGCGCGAATTGGAGTTCGTGGAGAATGGCGTGTACAAGTTTCCGTATGATATGGACCCGAGCACGGCACCGGCGGCGCAGTGGAATCCGTTGGCTGTGGCGGCGTTGACGCGCGCGCACCAACGCGACCAGAAAGTCGTCGCCGAACGCCGCAAGGAAAAGAAGGGACAAGAACTTCGTGAGACGTACATGGCGGACCCGAAGCGTTATCCGGATTACTACTTGCAAAACTTTCACTACCAAACCGACGGATGGTTGAGCGCGAAGAGCGCGCAGTTGTATGACTTCCAAGTGGAGACGTTGTTTTTGGGATCCGCCGACGCCATGCGCCGCCGCGCGTTGCCGTACATTGCGGATTTCATGCGCAACCGTGACGCGAGTACGACGAAGCACTTGGACGTGGCGTCGGGCACTGGTCGATTCTTATCGTTTGTGCGAGATAACCACCCGGAATTGCAATCGACGGCGTTGGAATTGTCCCCGCATTACTTGGAGGCGACGCGTAAGAACAACGCGCGCTTCAATGGCAAGGGCGGCAGCTTGCGCCTCGTCGAGGCGAACGCCGAAGACATGCCCTTGGCTGATGAAGAGTTTGATATGGTCACCAACGTGTACTTGTTCCACGAACTCCCGCGTGCGGTTCGCAAGACTGTGGCAAAGGAAATGGCGCGCGTGTTGAAGCCCGGTGGTAAATTGTTCTTTGTGGATAGCGTGCAAATTGGCGACGGCAAGGAGAATGGCATGGAAGGCGCGTTCGAGCTCGCCCTCGATCGCTTTCCGGCGTTCAACCACGAGCCTTACTACAAGGACTACGCGGTGACGAACTTGATTGAGCTCTTTGAAGAGGCTGGTTTGAAGCACGAAGCCACGGCGACCGCTTGGGTCAGCAAGACAATGGTCTTCTCGAAGCCCTTCGACGGCCAACAGCTCGAGGCTGCTGCGACGACGATGACAGTCGAAGCCCCCGTGGCGGAAGTCGTCGTTCCCGAAGCGGTCGTGGAAACGCCTGCGGCTATTGTTGAGGAGCCTACCATCGCGGAAACCGCCGAAGTTGTTGAAGACGCGGACGACGAGCCGCCAGTCGAAGGCACTCGCAAGTTTTAAAGCGGCCACACTGTTTTGCTGTCGCGCATCATCAATTGTATTTATTTTAAGCAACGTTACTGGTATCGTTCTATATATGTCGTTCATCAATTTGTGAATAATTAACAAAAATTAACGTCCACCTACCGGTAGCGCGCTCGCGTTCAACGCGCTAAATCCAGACAAGAACAACTCTTGGTTGAAATGCCCAATGAACGCGACTAATACTACGATTCCCAACGTATTCTCCACCAACCCCGGCTTCGTGCGCCCCGCGAGCATGAACCGATGGGACGATGCGTCGGCGTATCCGCGAGATGTCACCGCGTCGCCAATCGCCGCGGCGTTCGCGAAAAGCGCGTCGAGCAAACGCGTGAGCAAGCGACTTCCCACATCCACGCTCCCGCGCCATCCTAGTGCGCGCCAATCGACACCACGCGCGGCTAATCCTAAACTCAAGTTGCGAACTTCCTCGAAAACGATGGATGTAAACCTCAACGATAGCAACAATGTAAAAATGACTTCATCCACCGGTACGCGAAGCGCGCGTAGCGGCGCTAAATACCACCGCAATCCACTCGCCATCGCCTCTGGCGTCGTCACGCACAACGCTAAATGTGCGCTTTGCAACACTGTAAACGTCAACGTCGACGACGTGACGGCTAAATTAATTCCTTTTCGCGTCAACTGCAACGGTCCGACGTGAAACAGCACGTACCTATACGCGCTCGGTAAATCTGGCAACCCATCCAAGCCTTCCAACGACGCCGGGGGTTCGCGTGCGCTCACCACGGGCGCCACAGAGTCCGCCCCGATCGCAACGAGCACGAAAAACACCCCACACACGGTGATTAATGACGTTAATTGAGGTCTCCAGACGCGTCTCGGCAACGCGGCGGCGCTCGCCGCCGTCAACGCCGCGCACGTCATCAACTTATCCGACACGTCTCCACCCGCAGGTAACACAAGTAACGCCGCAAGCCAGGCTTGTTTAATCCTTGGATCCATCCGATGAAGCATGGACGTCGGCGAGGACACGAACGACCCGATCGGCACCGTCGGCAGCTCCAGAAACTTGCTCAGCGCGCGTTGCGCCATCGGCGGCTTCACGCTCTCCTTACCCTCGGCGCGCGCGGCGCGTAACGCATCAAAAGGGTTCATCGCCGCGCGCACCACGCGCGCACCACGCGCACGAGCGCGCGACGCGCGCCAGGCGTGCGCATCTTTCCACGCGACCCGCGTGTAACTCGACCGCCTCGCCTGGCGCCCGCGCGCACCGCGCACCGCGTGGCCCGCGCGCGCCGCGCTCGCGAACGCCATATAGTTAGTCCCCGTGCGTCGCCGTCGTCGTCGTCGTCGCCGCCGTCGTCGCCGCCGCCGTCGTCGCGGGGCGCGCGATGGATGCCGCGCGCTGCGAAATGCCGCCACAGCGCGCCGCGCATGGAGGCGTCGTACGCCGACGCTGGTGTCATCGACACCGCTCGAGACGCCGCCAAGGCGAAGAAGTACGTCGCGTGCGCGCATCGGCGCGATGCGGCGGGCGCGGACTCGGCGCGCGGCGACGCGATGCGCGTATGAGCTCGACGCGAAGCAACCGCTTGACTGATGCATGTATTGTCGACTCGTTCGTGTGGCTAGGGATATCGCTGCGCTCGGGTACGTGGATGACGCGTACGCGCATATATTTGTGACGGCGACGCGCGGTGCGACGCACGGGCGGCGTCACCCGCCGCTCGTGCACAGAGGGTATTGGGCGCGCGCTTCGGCGACGCGGGCGACGGTGAGCGCGTTTGCGTCGGCGACACATTCCGCGAATGTTCCCGTGAACATCATTAACATTGGTGCTGGATTTGATACGATTGCGATGTATGCGTATGCGTTGATGCGTGGACGAGTGAGGGTGCTGGAACTCGATCACGGTGAGGTGGTGAAGGGGAAAATGTTGCGGTTGCGCTCGGCGCCAGACGCGGAACGGGCGCTCGGCGCGGATGAAGGTTTGACAAACGTGCGCTCGACGCGGGAAGATTCTGGTGTAACGTATACGATTGGGACCGCATATACGTTGGTGGAGTGTGATGTGCGTGATGTCGAGCGCGTGGAGAAGGTGCTGGTGCGGTCGGGGATTGATTTGAGCGCGCCGACGCTCGTATTGGCTGAATGCGTGCTCGCGTATCTTCCTCCAGGTAAATCGAACGACATCGTGCGTTGGTTTGGTGAGCGCGTGCGAATGGGTGTGTTTATGTCGTATGACCCTATTGAGCCCGATGACGCGTTTGGGCGCACTATGATTCGGAACGTAGAAAGTCGCGGATGCGCGTTTTCTGGCATTTACGACGCGCCCGACGTCGCGAGCGCGGCGCAGCGCCTCACCGCGAACGCCTGGTCACGCGCTGAAGCCTACGACATGAACACCATTTATAGTGAAAAGTTAGATCCTAGAGAGCGCGCGCGCATCGAACGTATTGAATGGTTTGATGAATTCGAAGAATGGCGGCTCATCATGGGGCATTATTGTATTTCGCTCGGCGTCAACGGTTTGGAATCGTTTGATGCATTTGCAATCACGCCATAGCGGTAGAAATCTAGATTAGTTGTAGCACACAATTTCAATCGCCTCTTTTCTAAATCTATGGTACTATGCAACTATGCACTGTGTGCCCAATTTCTTCCGTCGTGTTCATCCAACGCGTCCTGCATCGTCGCTCTATTGAAGCGTTGCACGCGTAGAAATCCCGCATCACCCGCGCTCGCGAGCCACCACGCGGCATCCGAAGGACCGCGCCGCCATCGAACGCAATGCTGCGCCGTCGTAGGCGCATCACTCGACCCAGGCTTTGCGTAGCCTTCGCGGGGATATAACTCGTCGCCCGACTGCACGACGTTGCGTCGGCTCGTGACGAAATCAAAGCACTTTGGCGGCTCCACCGGATTCCTCTCCAGCGCCTTGTCCGCCTCCACGTCGTACGCTTTCAATCCCGCACAAACCTCGAACGGATGCGCTTTTGGTTTACGCACGCGTAAGGGTAGATGCCGCGCAGGTTTCACGCACACGACGCCGTTCGCCGTGGCGCACGCCACCATGGCTGACCCCGACGTTCGCCGAACATCCAAGCACCACACCGCACCGCGACCTGGAACATCGATGTACGTTATCGCCGGTTGTTGGCATTCGTGACATTCATGACAGAATTGATGCACGGGCGATTTCGCCGTCGCCGCCGTCAACTTTTGCGTCTCGCCTGGTGCGCCGTTCGCCGCCGAACGATCCCCGACGTCAAATCCCGCGACGTAATCTCGTGCGCACACCCACGCCAGCGCAGGCACAATACACTGCCCACGTGCGCGATCGTAACACGTCGACAGGTATCGCACGTCAATCACGATGGGTTGCGCCGTGAAATCTGACACGCACGCGCATTGATGTTGGCTCAGCGTACGACAATACGCGTTCTCTTCATCATCGCTCGGTCGCCACGCAATCGCGCGCACGGGACCGGTGCCCCCCAAATCATGCACAAATGTCGGATACGCCGGCTCCACGTCGCCTTTGCGATCAACGGCGGATAAAATTGTCGAAATATCCCACACGACGACGGCGCCGCCCGTCGTACCCGCCGCCAGCCGACCGGGCGCCGCCGCGTTCCAATCCAAGCATAACACCGCCCCTAGCTCGCGTGGTATCTTTCCTCGAAAGACACACTTCACCGGAAGCACGTGCGCACCATGACCACCACTCGCCACCGTCGATACCCGCCGCGGAACGATCCATACGTCGACGATTCCATCGCCTCGGCTCGCCGCGAGCGCGCCGACATCCTCCTCCCCGACCCGCTCCATGCCTGCAATCTCACGACACGGCGACCACTTCACGTCGCTCACGCACCCACCATCATGCACAATAACACCCTCGAGTTCTAATCCGTCATCACTCGAGCGCCAAATCTGTATGACGCCATCGCCGCGACACCGTCCTAGCGCTTCGGTGGCGTGCGCGCGGTGCGGCTCCGCGCGCGCATCCACCGCAAGAAATCCCGCCCCGTCGCCCGTCGCCACCGAGGCGCACCAATCGAGCGCCCACACCGCACCTCCGACGTACGCCACGCGGTCGACGTCGACGTCGAACGTCGATGTCGACGGTGTTTCAGCGCCATGTGTGTCGCGCACATCGATTCGCACATCCACGCGCTCAAAGAGTTCGAGCGCGACCGTCGTCGCGTGCGCGTCTCGCGTGCGCGCGGCGACGATGGATGATGCGCGAATGGGCGGTGACGTGCGACGGAGCGCGTCCATGTGGCGCCTGCACGCCCCGGCGCGCGCGGCGGCGAGTGAGGATGATGCAAACAGTGGTAACGGTTGTAGTCGTATCCGCATTCACTCGCGCGCGCGGACGTGCCATGGATGCGCGCGTGGACGTGCTCGCGCACGCGGTGCGTAAAACGCATAGCGATGCACATCGTCGTCGTCGATGCGCGTCAGCTCGTCGCCGCGGGAGACTCACGAATGTTTGTGTTTCGCATTCACACAGGTGCTTTTAAAAGTACGTCGCGGCGCTGCGACGACGGTGATCGCCGCGCCGCGCTCGGCGCCGCTCGGTGCGGTACTGTACGCAAATCGCACGCGTCTCCGTCGCGTGCTGGACGTGGATGACGACTGGGACGTCGTGGAGGCGTTCGTGAGGGATGGAGCCGCGGATGTTCGCGCACCCGTCGGCGTCGCGGATGATTTTAATCGAACGTCGTCAGTCGCCATGGATGCGCTCGAGGTGACGCTGGCGTGTAGAAAATCATCATTATCATCGTCGTCGTCGTCGGTGGCGAGAGATGGCGATGCGTGGGCGTGGATGTGGCGAGAATGTCGAGACTATTACTTCAACGCGCTGAAAGAGTCGACGTATGGGACGTTTGCGAGCGCGTCAAAAGTGATGTCCATGTCGACGGATGCGATGGATTCGTTGTACGAAGCAGTGGTGAAAGGGGATTCGAGCGCGATGACGCGAGCGGAGACGATTACGGGGGAGTTGAGATTGGGGAAAAAGCGCGGCGTGGCGCCGACGCGAGCGTACGCGACGACGGTTGGCGAGGATGATTTCGGTAGCTCGACGTACGTGAGCGCGCCAGTGCGCGCGCGATGGGAGGATGGGCGCGCGATGACGGTTGGTGATGCGTTGGCGACGTTTGGGTTTGATGTGGCGCGCGTGGATAGGGTGGTATCGCAAGGTATTGACGTGGATTTGACGTTTGATTTGATGAAGACGTACGACGCGTTGCGGCACGTGGATTTATTTCTCCACCTCGTCGTGCGACTAAAGAAGGAGTAGGTAGGCACCCGTAGGAATAGCAGTGCTAGAATATTTTTTCGTGTTTTTACATGTGTGTAGTGTACAGTCAATTCTGTCATCTAAATAGAGTACTAGTACTTTTTCGGTTGTCCATGGCGGCCTTTGGTTTCTTGTCAAATCCCATCAGACTCTTCGTGTTTGACGACGTCGTCGCCGCCGTCGCGGACGCTTTATTGGTGCCCTCAAACACAAGTAACGAACTCTTCACTTTACTCTGTGACGGTTTGTTGTGCGCCGTGGTTATCGATTTTTCACGCGCCGCCGTCGTCGTCGTCTTAGTCTCTGGCGTCGGCACTGCGCCGCGTCTCGTTCCTAGAGTAAAGTCTTTCATGAGTTCCATGACGTCTTTTTGCTCAACCGGTACGTGTTGTTTTCGCACGCGCATCATGTCATACTTTTTCGCCGCTTCAGTCGTCTTCTTCGGTCGCGGTCGACGTTGGAACGCGTCGTAGAGCTCGTGCTCTTCGTGCATCGCCGTGCGCATGACGACGGGATCCAATACCACACGCTGCGCGCCCGCGTATACCTGTTTCGCCCGGCGTTCTCTGTGCGCTCGAAACGCGCGCTGCAGCAACACGACGGCCCAAATTATAATTTTAAGCTTGCGAATTTGGATTCGCGCGCTATCGATGCACGCTTCGTATTCTCGCAACGCGTGCGAGGGGCGTCCAAGTTCTTGGAACGTATCGCCGCTGAGCATGCGGGCGTCATCTTCTAAACTTATTACTTCGGTGTCGGTGTGTTTAGTCAAGCCCTCGGCGTCGGTGCCGTACCCGTGGCCGATTGAGCAGCCGCCTTCTTTTACTTTCAACGCCGTCGCGAGCTCTCTCGCGCGCCCAAACGCCTTGACGGCGATATCGGGGAGTTTAAACCCCTTGAGATATAACCTTCCAATCTCGAGCCAAATCTTCGGTGAAGTCGGGTCGAGCTCGCACGCTTCCATGAAGCACGCGTCGGCGGCGTCGAATTGGCTCAAATTCACGTACACGCGTCCGAGCGTGTACAACCCCTCTGGCGTGCGCTTGATTTCATTCACTTCCTTTAGAATTTTCAACGCCTTTGTGGTGTTTTTATCCTTTTCAAACTCATTCCATGCAACCCGAATCAAGTTCGTCAAGCGCACAGGCGCGCTCTTTGGGTCGTTGCGCACGCGAGCCATGCAGCGCTCGGCGTCGACGGGTTGGTTCATGGCGTCGTAACATTTTGCAATTTCACACAACACATCTCCAGAACTTAGCGCCGCATCTTGCGCACACTTGAGCACCTTGGTAAAGTACGTTATGGCGGCTTCGGGATTGTGCAACGCAAAGTGCATCTCGCCGCATTCCAACCACACCATCGCTGTGGATTTCGCCAGCGGTCCATCCGGCTGCAACGTCAACGCCGTTTCGTACATCAATATCGCGCGCCCGTACCGCCCAGCGCGATGACACCCTTCGCCGATCCTAAACAACACATCTGGAGTAAATATCCCCTTGATCGACGCTTTGCTTTCGCGCGCGTTGCACTGCTCTAAATACAAAGACATTGTCTTCGCGCCTTCGCGAACGACGCTTTTCGACTCGTCACCTCCATCCTCGTACGTCTCCACCGTCTCCAGCCCATCGTTCCAATCGCGCGTGCTCAAATCATCGACATCGTCGGGATTAATGTACACACGTTTTTTCGCAATCAACCCAGCGTCGCGCAAAGCGGCGGCGTATGCGCCCGCGCTCGCGCGCCACGATTTCGCGCCTGCGAATGCGTCACCCAATTTCACGCGCAATTCAATCCGCCACACCCGTCGTTCGCCCTTGGCCACTTTGAACGACGCAAACTGTAACGCGCGTAACGCCACGGTGTACATGATGGCGGCGTGCGCGCATTCACCGCGCGCGTATGCGCCATCTGCGGCGAATTTGGCCGCGGACCATGACAATGCGCGAAGTTTATTCTCATCCAGCGCGTCGAGCGCGCCGGGCGTGGTCGTCAGCGCGTCATACAAGTCGCGGTCGAAGTATTCCACGCTCGTTCCCGTGAAGCATCCCATCGTGCGTGCGCGCGTCGCCGACGCGGCAAGGAATGAGGACTCAGGCGTCCTCATTCCCCCGGGACAACGCGAATCAATCAGTTTGCTACGTTCTGCTACACATTATCTACTACACAAATCTCTGTCGTTTAGAAGCTATATACGAGGGCGTTTCTCTCGTCGTCGCTCACGCGCCATCGCTCGACGGTGTGCTGTCGCTTTCATCGCCCGAGCCGCCCTGAGGCTTGAGCGCAAACGCGCTCGGCGGGAACCACCGCTCGCGCAGCGTCACGTACACCTTCTTCGTATCCGCCCGGCGGTGAAACCCACCGCGATCGCGCTTCTTCTTGCCCTCGTAATTCGCCGTGCGCACGTCGACGACGCGAATGTCGTGGACGGTTTCTAAAAAGTTGCGCACTTCGAGCTTGGTGACGTCTGGGGTGGTGACGAAGACGACTTCGTCGACGCCGAGCGAAGCGTCGGCGGGCGATGCGTACCGCGGTGGGTTCAGGCGGAGTTTTATGTTTGGCAGCGGGATGACGCGCCCGAGACGGCGGGCGACGGTGGACATTGCGGCGGCGGTGAGAGGCGACTCGCTGTGAGGTTTTGAGCGCGATGACGACGCGGTTTCGTTGAAATCGCAATCGCTGACGCGTCGTGTGTGCGTATGAATATTCATACCGTGAACTATGCGCTATTAAAAGAGGCTAATTCTATGTGTTCTAGTCAAAGTCGTGAAATGGGAATTCGGCGATTGGTTCGCGTTGTAACGCGGTGGATTTGGCGAGCGGCCCGTCGTCCGCCGTCGCGTACGTCGCGCGCTCGATGTCGGAAAATTCGCGTATGAGCGCCGCACACATGCGACAACACTGCAACGTCACCAAAACATTCGACCGTGGTTCAATAAGTTTCCCATGCGCCGGGGCTTGACGCGCGAGTGGCGCCAAGCCGGCTTTGATGGGGAGTAAAAGACACATTTCGGCGTGAAGCGCCTTGTTGTCGCCGTTGACGTTGGCGGCGACGTCGTACACGCCTCGGTCCTCGTGGTAAAGCGCTGCAAACACCGCACGACTCTGACCACGGCGAGATTCCGTTTTCACCACGGCGTCGATAGATTCGCGCGCGCTATTAAAGAACTCGCGCGGCGACGACGTCGAGCACGCCGCGACAGACGCTCGGGCGCGCTCTCTCCCCTCATTCATCCCGCGCACAATCGCCCGTGTGCTCGCAGGCGTGACGTCAATAAACTCATACGCATCAATGTCATCTCCCTCGTCGAAATCCTCATCCATCGGCGCGAACGCGCGGTCGAAATCGCCGAGCGCGGATATCGACGTCGCGCACACCTTCACCACCGCGCGGTCAAATTCGCTCACCCCATCGCTCGCACACGACACAAATACTCGCTGTCGACACCACGCATCAGCCATATTCCTCAACACCCCATCACCACCGCCCGCAATCACGCGTTCGCGCTCGTACTCGCGTATACCGATCACGCACCGCGCCGTCGCGCCGACGCCATCCTCGCCTCTCGCGTACGCCACGACTCGCGCCTTTTTCGGCGCCAGCATCACCGCCACCTCGCCCGCGCGCGCTCGAGCGCCATCATCGTCATCACACCTCTGCGCACGCGCGCGCGCGGCGTCCACGATGGCGCGCTCGCGCGTCGTCGGCGCGCGAGGCGCGTTCCTCCGTCGTCGCTCGGCGCGCGCCGTGGCCACGCATGTCCGCCTCGCGCGTCGCCCTCGCGCGCGCGTCGCGCCGAACGAATGCCCTATGCGATGCAAAGATATCATTCGCGCGCGTCTCGCGCGTCTCTGCGCCGCGGTCGCGGTCGCGTCGCGCACTGCCGGCGCCGAACGACGACGAACGCGAATGACGGTTTGTATCACACCGTCTAAAACGGCCGGCGACAGTTTACACCGTCACCGCATCGCGCGCGCGCGCCGTCGTCACTCTCCACGCGCGCGACGATGTCCGTGACGCCCGGCGCGGTGGCGCACATTCGCGCAGAAAAAATCGCTCGAGATGTCTGCGTGCAGGTACGTCGCGCGATGCGCTCGCCCGCGCGGTGCGAGGCGGTTGAGTGGCGCTGGTGATTTCAAAAGCGCGCGGTTTGAATGGCGCGGGGCTGTCGCGCGCGGTTTGGCGGCGTTCGGCGCGATGCGACGCGCGGGCGATGCGCGATGGGTGCGGAGAGTGACACGCGTAATGTTTTGCGTCGCAGGTGATTGATTTCAAGTCGGCGGATGAAAAGTATAGGTGCGTGCGCGGGCGATGTGTTGGTGCGCGGTGGTTTGAAAGTTTAAACCGCGGAGCGCGCGCGCGGCGCGCTCGCGGGGACGTGGCGTCGAATGTGCGATGGGTTGGCGGGTAAAGCGATGCGTGATGGTTTGGGTGATGTTTTCGTGTGTCTCGCGCGATCGATGCGCGGGCAGGGGATGATGGTGACGCGTAGAACGTAGAGTTTGAGTAGAGCGAGAGACTGACGGTGGACGTTGATGTGCGCGCGCGTTTTCGTAGCGCGACTTTAAACGACGGTGAAAACACGTTACATGCCGAGTTTTCCCTTGGTTTGAAGGATAAGCTTTCGTCTGGTTCGGTGAAGGATAACTCGGTGTTGAAGTTGACTGATGTCAAGTATGACACGAGCGCCGAAGACGCTGACCGTAAGCCGTTTGCGGTGATTAATGGATTTGAAGTCGTCAACGCCGACGTCGCGGAAGTCTACGCCACGCCCGGGAAGACCGCGGCCAAGGTTGAACCTAAGACTCCAGCGTCGGGTGAGCGTAAAGCCGTACCGCTTAACGCGCTGAACCCGTACCGTCAACCGTGGTGCGTCAAGGTGAAGTTGACGTCCAAGGGACAGGTGCGCGAGTACCGCAGCGCCAAGGGCCCGGGTAAGGTGAGCTCGGTGGAATTCGTCGACGAAGAAGGCACAGCCATGAGTGCGACGCTTTGGAAGGAAGCGATTGACAAGTACGACGCCATGCTCGAGCCGGGTAAGGTGTATTACGTCTCCAAGGGCTCGTTGAAGCCGGCGAATAAGCAATATTCATCGACCAACAACGACTACGAAATGTACCTCGACGGCAAGTCCGAAATCGAACTCTGCTCTGACGTTGATCAATCGAGCGCTCAAAAGATGCAGCGCGCGTACGAGTTCTGCACCATTGATCGATTGCCGAGTAAGATTGGCGTGCGTGGGAACGTGGATGTCGTGGCCATTGTCAAGGAGGTGGGCGAGGTGTCTACGATTCGCCGCAAGAGCGACAATTCTGAATTGACCAAGCGCGAAATCACCATCGTGGATGAAAGCGCGAAGACGGTTGTGTTGACGCTCTGGAACACGCTCGCCACCGAACAAGGCGAGAAGTTGGCTTCGATGACCAACCCAGTCATCGCCGTGCGCTCCGTGCGTGTCGGCGATTATGCTGGTGTTTCTTTGTCTACGGTGACGCGCTCTGAGCTTTTAATCGAACCAGAAAACGTCGAACGCGTCGCGGAGCTCAAGAAGTGGTACGCTGAAGGTGGTGCGACCATGGCCACCGAGTCCGCTGGTGCGGGTCTCGCGTCTGCCGCCTTGGTGGGTAAGAAGAGCGAGATCAACGCGAGTAATCTCGCTGAGTTGCAGCCGGAGGAAATCGCGCCGGCGACGGACAAGCCGACGTTTGCGTGGGTGTGCGCGCACACGATGTTGTGCAAGCCGGATCAAACCATGTACTATTGCTCCACCCCCGAGGAAGGTAACAACAAGAAGGTGATCGAGGATAACGCCGGTAAGTGGTACTGCGAGGCGAACGGTCAAACGTATGACTCGTGCCAACGCCGTTACATTATGCGCTTCAAGATGATGGACGCCTCTGGTTCAGCGTGGGTGAACTGCTTCAACGACGAAGCTGAGACTATGTTTGGCGTCACTGCCGATGAAATGCACGAAATGAAGGAGAACGATTTCAAAAAGTACGAAGACACTGTGAAGCGCATGGAATCCAAGCACTGGTCTTTCCTCGTCAAGTGCCAGACTGAAGAGTACCAAGGCGAAACGAAGCGTCGCATGACGGCAGTCAAGTGCAACAAGATTGATTACGTTGCCGAGTCCAAGAAGCTTCTTGCACGCATGGGCATCACAGCCTAATCGCTTTCTCGTTCTATTTCGCTCAATGTCTCGCATTTCATGCACATCTTGCATTGATTGAACGCGCGCGCGGCACTTATCTTAAAAATTGGACGAACGTCTCGGCGCTCTCTCCTCTACATCTTAGCCTTGTGAACAATACGCTCAACTTGTTTTGAAACCGCTACGACTATCGCTACTGCTACAAATATACATTTTCTATTCGCGCTGCTTTACTTTCAACGCCGCTAAGCGTTCGGCGATCGACACTGATTTGCTCTTTGTCAACGTCGGCTCGTTTTTCGTCATCGAAGGCGCTCTCCGCTCTCGCAGCAGCGTCTTCACGCGATGCAGCGCCGCGCTCGCCACCTGTGACTCATAACCACCGCGTGCAGAATTGCCGTCGTCATCCGCCGTCGTTTGACTCGCCGTCGCGCTCGGCTCCGTCTCGTCGTTGCCCGAGCGCCAGCGTCTCTCGGCGAGGAGCTCGCGGATGCGCCGTAATCTTGCTGCCTTTCGCCTCGATGCCTCGCGTTCGGCACGTTCCGCCGCTTGAGCAACCACATCAATTGGTGGTTCTTCAAAGAAATCGTGCGGTGGCGGATCGTCCACGCGTTCGCTTTCGTCGTCCTCGACTTTCGCGTCCTCGTCGACGACGTCGCTCGACTCCGCGGGCTCCACGTCCGCACAGTCAACATCATCCGTCTCCACCACCACCGCGTGCGCATCGACGACGACGTTCTCGTCGTACTCTAGCGGTTCGACGATCGCAACGTCGTCGTCTCGCGCACGACACGCGACTTCAGGCGGGTCTCTTCGCGCGCGCGCCTGACGCAGCAGCGCCTCAGCGGCGTCAACTCCAGCGGACCTTCTCGATGCCGCGACGTCGGATTTGAGCTCAGGGGCGAGGTAGGTGGAAAAGTCCATGTGGCCCTTCGACCACGCGTCGAGCGCGCGCGCGATAGCTCGACGGGACTTTGGCATGGCGACGTGTGAGGGGCGGGACGGAGGACGTCGGTTACAACTTTTCTACATTAACATAAACATTAAACTTTGTGTGCGCTATAATACTATACACGCCAAGGCGTGATTGATACATATATGCGGGCGATGCCTTTGGTTGGTATATAGGGTGCTCTTCTCATGCGGCGTGCGGTGTGGCATCGAGCACCAGTACGCGCCACGTCGCGCGGTTGAGCGACGCCGGCTCAAACGCGTACGTGTTCGCCACCGCGTCGCGCTGATAAATGCGATCGGCTAAGAACTGTTGCACCACATCATGCATCGCGTCAGTGACCTCATGTCCGACGTTTCGCTGCGATACGATGGTGATAGTGCTCGAATTGGAGCCGCGCGCCCGCGAAAGTCGAGCGCACCGCGCCAACGCTGCTTCGACGCCGCGCATTGGATTTCGCGCGTCCTCATCGCCTTGCACCGCAAGAAAATCTATACCATTTTGAAGAATTCTTAATAAATTATCCGCGCCGTCGCGGGCGCCCTCGTCGTCGTCGTCGTCGTCGTCGTCGTCGTCGACGTCGCGCGCGACGACGCCGGAAAGCGCTCTGGTCCAAAATTCAAATGTTTCAGAGCGCGTCGGACGCTCGCCGTTTTCAAACACGACGTCACGCATCTCGCTCGGAAGTGACATAATACGCGCTCGCCAGCTCTCCTCGCGCATCAACGCCCAGCGAAAGTCGCTAAAGCCAATCATCGGCGCGCACCCGACGACGGTCCAATCCATTCGGACGTCGACATCCGCCGAAGACGTCCATGCATTAGACCATCGAGCCGCCGCCATGGTCGCCATCATCCCACCCAAACTCACGCCCGTGAGTCCAACGCGACGCACGCCAAACTTCTGCCGCATCGCTCGGCACACGCGTAAGCAATCCACGGCGCCGTCGACGACGTACGGCCGACCGCCGTACCGCGTGGCGTCGTCCCGCGCGTAGCAATCCACCAAAGCCTTGGCATACGCCGTCGTCGCGCGTCGCTTGACGTCGCGCGCGTCTTCACCATCGCCCCGCGCGCCGTGATGCGGCGCATCGAAGCTCGCGACGAAACATCGCAAGCGAGCCGCGTAAAGCTCGAGCGTTGGCTCCATCGCCGCCGCGCTCGAGTACGACGGGTGCATGACCATCACGAGCGGCGCATCGCGCGCATCGCTCGACGATGGATCAACGAACGGCGACGCCATGGAAAATGGGACGCATTCGAGCCGCGTCTCATCGTCGTCGCGCGCGATGGCTGGCCCGACGACGCCACGAAACGTATACGTATACGTCCTCGCGCCCGAGTCGACGTCGCCATCGCGCGCAACGACGCCGCGCAATGGCGCCATCGCGTCGAACGCGCGTACGCCATCATCGCACGCGCGCGCTCGCGCCGCGTCGTCGTCGAACGTCGTCACCATCCGGTGCTTTTATGATTCACTCAAAGTTGGAACACATGGTTGATGATTGAAACCTTTGCGACGACGACGCACATCGCCGCGCTCGCGGACGCGGAGCACCGCAAAACCACACCGCTTGCTCGCGTCGTCGCGTCGTCGTCGCTCGCGGCACGAACGATGTGAACTCTCTCGCGCGCGCCGCGCAATAAAGGTTGCGAAAAAGCGCAGCTTGAACCAAAACCACTGCGTCACACGCCGTCGCCGCCGTCGCCGCCGCCGCCATGGGCGCCGCGCTCGCGCGCGCGCGTGCCATCGTGCCATGTCTCCCTTCGCCGCCCGATGATGGCGACGACGACGCGAACGGCGACGGGGCGAACGCACAGGAGCACGAAAAGTCACCCAGCGCTCTGGCGGTTGAAAAGTTTCTCGCGCGCGAAGACGCGGCGCGGCGGCGGCGGGAACGCGCGGCGGCGAGCGCTGCGCCGGCGGCGGCGTCAGCGGTACCGCGTGGGGTGTCGTCGCTGCGGTACGTCATCGATAATCGCGATAGCGGAGCGGTGGAGCTCGTCGTGGCGAGGGTGACGTCGACGTCGGCGTTGCGGGACGCCGAGCGCGAGGCGCGGCTTCGCGATAGCGATGAGGCGAGGCGCACGTTCGGCACGACGCGCGGTGCGGGCGGCGATGATGGTGCGTCATCGTCAATGGCAGCGGCGGCGAGAGGCGCTGAGGGTGGGATTGCGAAGGAGAGATTTGTGGTGGCGTTGTACGCGTCGGTTGAGGCGTCGCGCGCCGACGATAAAGATAAGTGGCTATCGCTCGGGCGACACGCGTGTGAGCCGAGCGTGGATAAACCACACGTTGGTATATTAGTACCATTGTTTCGCGATGAGGAGAAGAGGAGAAGCACGTTGGCGAGGTCGTTGATGGCGGCTCCGAAGTGGACGATTCCGACGACGAGCCGCATTTCGTCGACGACGTTTCATTTAATTCTGTCCACAATTGTCGATGGTGCGACGGCGCGCGTCGCCGACGGAGATGTCACAAGACATGCGTTAGATGCAAAGAGATTACTTGATGACGCCAAGACGCGTTTAGTGGGTGAGGTAAAGTTTACGTTGATGGATTTATGCTCCGACGCCTCGCGCCAATTACGGCTCGACGTGTACGCTAAGAGCACGAAACAAACATCTCTCACTGTAGATGTCAAGCAAGCCGAAATCACCATTCGATTGACACCCCCTGAAATTTCTCGCGCGTGGTGCGAGTCGACATCATCGTCATCGACGACATCCAAAGTCGCTCGCGCGAGAGACTCGACGCCTCGCGACGCCATGTCATTCGAGACGCTCTTCGAACAGTACGAAGCCGCAGTGCTCGATGCCAACGCCGTGGTGGGCATCGACCATTACAACGCACGTAAAGCTCGATTAAAGGCACAACTCGCGCGCGTCAATTACAACGCACAGGGTTCAACAGCCTCATCGAGGACACAGGCGCCGTTTCGATTAGCCGCCGCGGACGACGCCGACCTCATCGACGAAGACTCCCGAACGCCGTCTCGTCCGCCAAATCGCGCATCTGGCGCGCGAAAGCGACCAAAATAATACTACCCACGAGTTGTTTCGCGCATAGCGCGCACGCATAGCGCATAGCCATGAAAACCAACCATAGGTTGCGTTTCTGTCCCAAACGTCGCCCAGTCAGCGTCAGCAACTGTTGACGCTGTCGCGCTGTCGCGCGCACTGTCGCCCGCACACCGCACCTCCGATCGCGCCCGGTGCGCGCGTTCGCTCACGCGTAATGTTCGCAGTCGCCGCGCGCGCGTCGTTCGCGCCTGGCGCGACGCCCGCGCGCGTCGGCGCCGCGCCGCGTCGACGCGTCGACACGCCGCGTAAACCTGTCACTGGCGCAAGCTCACGCGCCTCGCGCGCGCGCGCAACGCCCGATCGATGTCTCGGCGCCGCGGTGCGACGGCGACGCGTAGTATCTTTCGTCGTCGTCGACGAAAAGGACGACAGGGCGTCGGCATCGGGCGATGCGGGCGATGATGGGCTGCCGGTGGTGTTGCCAAAATCGGTGCTCGGCGTCCCGGGCGACCGCGTGGAGAAAGTTTTGGCGCAAGCGCTGCCCGTGATGGGTGGAATGGCGTCGCAGAATGTGTTAAATTTAGCGGACGCGGCGATGGTTGGGCGATTGGGTACGGCGGCGGTGGCGGCGGTGGGGTTGGGGAGCACGATGAACTTTCAGTCGCAAGCGGCGTTGCAAGGCGTGGCGAGCGGGGTGCAAGCGATGGCGGCACGGCGCATGGGTGAAGGGCGCATGGATGAGGTTGCGTCGCCCCTAAATGGAGCGTTGATATTGGTACTCGCTATGGGGATACCGATGGCGATTGCGGCGTATACGTACGCGGATGTGTTGGTACCGCTGTACACGACGGATGCGAAAGTCATAGAGTCCGCGGTGCCGTATTTGCGAGCGCGGTTGCTCGCCGTGCCCGCGGTGGGGATCAATTTTGCATTTCGAGGATTTTGGAATGCGATTCAGCAACCGCAAGTGTACATGAACACGCTGATTGCGATGCATACGATTAATTTTTCTTTGTCGCTGGTGTTGACCTTTTTTGGGATACCGGCACTGGGGATTCCTCCGCTCGGTGCGCTCGGCGCGGGTTTAGGGACGAGCTTTAGTGTTTGGTGTGGAACTGCAATGTATTTTTATCAAGGCTTTAAGCGTGCGACGACGCTTGGATTTTTACAGACGAGACCGACGTTGACAGATTTACGCGTCTTGGCGACGCAAGCGTTGCCGACGTCGGTGACAAACTTACTTTACGCCTCCGGGATGATGACCCTCTACTCCATCGTCGGGAGACTAGGCACCACGGAAGTTGCCGCGGTGAACGTTTTGATCAACTTGATGTTGTTTTTGATTTTACCATGCATGGGCATGGGTCTCGCGGCGGGTGCTTTGAGCGGCCGCGCGCTCGGCCGCGGGGACATCGAAGACGCCAAGCAATGGCCCTGGGACGTCGCCAAGATTACCGCGGTATTGATGTCATTTGTTGGCGTCTTACTCGCCATGTTCCCGCGTATTGTGCTCGGCGTCTTTTTGACTGATCCATACGCCGTAGAAATGGCGGTGACGCCGTTGCGCATGACGGGACTCACCGTGTGCGGCGACGCCGTGAGTCTCACCATGCAAAATGCCCTTTTAGGCGTCGGCGACGCCAAGCGCGTGGCATGTGTGAGCATTCTAAGCCAATGGGTGTTATTCCTTCCATCTGCTTACATCGCCGTGGTGTGGTTTAATTGCAACTTGACTGTCGTCTGGTCGCTTTACGTAGCTTATAGATTTGTGCAAGGTATAGTGTACGCCTCGATTTGGCGCCGCGGCGAATGGAGTAAAATCCGTCTCGCCTAACGGTGAGCAATCGAGTCGTAGTCGATGATGATGATGCGCTATCGCTTGTACGAGCGATAGCAAACCCAAGGCGCGTACAGCCGTCTCGGTTTCCATATTGTTATAACCACGTGTACAGTACCCATCACATTACAGCACGTTACATTGAATCTACGCCATCCATCGCCGCATCTCGCCGCCGCACAATCTCCCCCGCGCACTCCTCCCCAATCGTCGTTCGCCATTTCCCCGCCGTACTAGTAAAAAACTCCTCCAAACCTCCCCGTTTCGCCCCGCCCGCATCCTCGCCGTCGCCTTCGTACTCGTGCGCCTGCATAATCATCTCCAACTTATCCATATCCTTCACCAATTTCGCCTCCGCGCTCTCACCGAGTTCATACTCCTCCCATAACGCCTCCACATCTCGCGCCACGTGCGCGAGCCCATCACCGTCGCGCGTTAATCCCTCGCAAAAGTCTCGCATCGCCGCGCGCTCGCGCCGGCGCTTCTCCTCATCGCTCACGCCGTCGTTCGGCGTAATGTCCCCCACCACGCACTCCGCGAGGTCATGCACGAGCGCCATGCGAATCGCGCGATCGCGGTCTACGCCGCTCGACGGCGCGAGCACGAGCGCGAAGAGCGCCACGCGCCACGAATGGTCGGCGACAGATTCCACCGATCGCGCCGGCAGTCCGCGTTGAAGCCATCCCGCGCGCGCCACGCGCTTGAGCGCGCGCGCGTGCGTGAGGAAATCGATCGCGCGCGCGACGTCTGCGGTGGTGGACATGCGAGGTGTCGTCGACGAAGGTGCGGCGCGGCGTGAATTGAGGATGCGAAGGCGCATCGAATTCGTGTCGGCATTTCGTGGCGCATCGCATGCGTTCGCATCGCGCGCGCGCACGCACGAATGTCGCGCGCGGATGGTGATGGCGTCGACAGACCGGTGTTCTCGGCATCGACGCCGTCGACGGCGCGCTACGCCGCGCCCGTGGCGTTGAGACACGTTCGAGGGATCGCGTTGCGAAACATTCAACGGTCATCGTCATCGTCGATGGCGTCGACGAGCGACGCGCACGCGCTGACGGCAGACATCACTGGAACGTACTATACGCTTCGTGCGTACCGTACGAACGGTTCGGTGTACGCGCCGACGCCATACGGGGAGGTGTGCGTGGATGATTACGACGCGACGCGCGGATTCTCGTTTACGAGCGCCGCGGAGCGTCGCGGGCGCGGGCTCAATCCCGACTGGTGTACGTTCGATGACGGCGATGGCGACGGTGGTGCGTTAGTTAAGGCGCTCGGGAGCGATTGTGGGGTAAAATTTGAGCTTTGCGTGTACGGCACGACAGGAACAGGTGGTGAGCTGGCGGCGAATGGCAAGCGGAGCGCGAGCGAGCCGCGCGTGTGGAAACGCGGTTTAGGCGTCCGGGACACTGCTGCGCGTGCGGCGGTGGGTGCGGAAGTGAATACAGATGATGTGTTGATGTGCCGCGCGGCGATTGATTTGAGTTCGCTCGTGCGCGTGGGTGATAGAGTGCCTTCGGGGGTGGCAATTCCGGCCAACGCGACGTTTATTCGGCTGGCGGATGGCGTGTATTCGCCCGCGCCTTTGTCTGGTGACGGTGCGGGCGATGCCGTGCGCGCGTTTTTAGATGCACTCGAAGCGAAAACGCGTAAAGAACAAATGTCGAGCGAGACGGTGAACGTGGTGATTGATCGTGTGGTCGTAGAAGGTGATGAATTTGACGGCGGCTCGCGGTCGGCACGGAGTCGACGGAGCGAGTCGGGCGCGAGTCCGAGATCGACTGGTTCGAACGTCACCGCCGCGCAAGTGTGGGCGCGCGCCGAGAAAGGCGATGCGAAATTAGTAGATGTGAAGACCATGGTGGCGAATGTTGAAAAGTTAATTGATGCGAAGCGTGCGTTGAGGGATACGAAGGAGTTACGAGAGGAGCTCGTGCGGCGGTTGGAGGAACATCTTTCATCTCGCGAGCGTGTTGCAACGGCTTGGACACCGGCGTTGTCGGCAAAGAGTGATGACTTTAACGGCACGAGTGCTGGAGTGACCGCAGATGAGCGCGTGGCGGTGCTGACGAAGGAGCTCACTGAGGCGCGAGAAAGTTTGGGATTGATGAAGGATGACGTCGGACGACGCATTCGCGCGCTGCGGCAAGCGGGCGAGAAGCTCGTTGAGGCGAACGAACAACTCGATGTTGCAGAAAACGCATTGAACGGACCAAATGGCATCGGTAAGTTGTATCAGAAGCAGCGCGCGCTCGTGGCGCGGCGATGGCGTCTCGTGGGCGAGCTCGCGGAGATTTTCAAAATCAGCCTCGTGGGTGGAGTAATCACTGAAGGTCATTCAGAGGAGTATCCGCTGATGAAGATTGCAGATATTCCGCTCGATCTCGGACCGGCACCGTCGAAAAGCGTATCGGTTCGCACCGAGGATCTTGAGAACGATGCGGCAGCGTATGGGTATGTGGCGCAAATATTGATTCAACTCGCGGCGATTTTAGACGTTCGCTTGCGCTACCCCGTGTGCCCTGCGGCAAGTAGATCGTACATTTGCGATTTCCATCAAGTCGCACCGCAAGCCACTGGCAAAGGGTCTGGTGGCGATGGCCGAACGCCGACCAAGAAGACGCTTACGCGAATAGAGTTTCCTCTATTTATGGAGACGCCAAACGATCGAACCAAGTACACGTACGGAGTCTTCTTGTTGAACAAGAATCTCGAGCAGTTACTCAACGCGCACGGACTAAGCGCGGTGGGTCCGCGACATACGTTGCAAAACCTCGAACGAATCTTTGAAGCACGAAAGATGGTAGCTTCAGATGGCACATAACGATACGAAGACGACACACGCGACGAGAAGCCTCGTTTTATTAGAAGACAGCAGCAGCGACTACAAAATAGCTATAACCTAGTACCGATACCGGTAAATAAAATGCACGCATGAGAGTAATATACATACGATGAGGAATACTATGTGTAGTACTCGAAGAACATTCACGCCTTACGATTCGAGTGGCGTGCGCGCGCCCGTAGACGAAATGGCCACTGGTCCTTCGTCCTCGTCGCACATCCAAGCGCTCGGCGTCCCTCCATACATGGCTGACATCCCAACATCAATCATATGAATCAACCCATTGCATCGCGTTTCGATTTGGCCACTTTTGGTGACGGTGTGACCGACGACGATGCGGCGCACGCCGAGTCTTTGCGTCACGTTTTCCGCGTACGCGCACGCCACGGCTTCGGCGCCTTGCGACAGCTCGCGCGTCCACACCGGTCCGTCGTTCCCGATGAGCGCGTCCGTGGAATGCCCAACGACATCGACATCAATTAGCTCGCGCATGCGTGCGTTTAAATCATCGACACCAGGCGCGTCATGGTCTGCAAAATGCGTCGGAAGTAGTCCCGCGTGCGCAAACGCCGTCGCGCATCGACCGCGACCGCGAATCACCGCCACAGGCTTATTTCGCAACACCTCTCCGCGCTCTTCGCCCCGAGCGAACATCTTCTTCCACGACAAAACTCCAGCGTAGTAATATGCCCGCAATCCAAGCCCCGTTCCCGAGGATTCATCCGTCGTCTTCGCCAGCGACTCGCGTCCGAGCGCCGCCAGCTCCTCTCTCGAAACAAACCTCAAGTCGTGTTGCAACACCATGAGCTCGTGATTCCCAATCAAACACACCAACTCATCGCCTGCGTCGCGCGCGTCAATCTTTAAGCGCTCGAACATATCCACAGCGGCGACGGAACCGTCCCCGCGGTCTACCAAGTCTCCCGTCTGCACAACCGTCATCGGCGTGCCAACGTCGCCTCCCTCACCGCCACGCACGCCGCGCCACCACGCGCCATCGCCATCGACCACGCCCGCTAACATCAGCGCCCGTCTCGCGGCGTCAGGATCGCCGTGCACGTCGCCTATCGCCACTAATACCCCACCGCGCGCGTCCTCGCTCGCGCGCACCGCGCGCACCCAGCTCGTCATCGTCCCGTAATCGCACGCCGCCAGCGCCGCCAACGCCACCAATGCGCGCGCGACGCGACGCGAGAGACATCGTGTCATCGCCCAGTCGCAGCGCCGCGCCCGCGTCCGCGTCGCGCGCGTCGATATGTCGCTGCGCCGCGAGAGATTGGCGACCGACGGACCCAATAACGTCACATTCAGACGCCTCACGATGCTTCGCCGATCCATCATCGCCGGCCTCGCGCGCGCGCACACGTCGAACGTGACCTCGGTACGTGTGTCTCGCGCTCGATGCGCGCGATTGATCGCGAAGAACGCGCACAGGGGGCGACGACATGCGCGCGATCGCGATCTCGCAACCCTATGATGTGTGCGTCGATTCGTCGCGCCGTGTCGCCGGCGCGGCGTTCGCGTGTCATGCGACTGACGTCATCGTGTGTTATATGCGCTATGTTTTCTTTGCAGAGCGCGCATGCGATGTGCCGCGCGTACGGTGCGGGGTTTTTAAACAAGGATGAGGTGACGGAGCGCGTCGTGAGCGTGGTGAAGGCGTTCGCCAAGGTTGACGCGGGGAAAGTCACGCCCACGTCGGCGTTTGGGGCAGATTTAGGGTTAGATTCCCTTGACACCGTGGAGGTTGTGATGGCGATGGAGGAGGAGTTCGCGGTGGAGATTCCCGATGGCGAGGCGGACAAGATACAAAGCATCCCTCAAGCGGTGGAGTACTTGTCCAGCAATCCAGACGCGAAGTAGACGCGTCGCGCGGACCCGTACGTAGATTTAACGAATACTAAAACAGCAAAGACGACTAAAAAAGGATATATATATGCATAGAAGAAGCGTCGCGCGTTTCGGGCTCCCGAATCGTCGACGCGCTTTTGTAAGAAGAACAAACAAGAGGTTTATTACACAGTGATATAACGAATGATGGTTTGGGCGAGCAACCGCACCAAACCGCGGCGAAAAAAAATGAAATGAATCAATCAATCAATGCATGAATGTGAAGCAAAGCAGCGAGTTTGCATCAATCAATCGCGCGACGGCAAAGTGATGTCGACGTCTGGAAGCGTGAGGGATGAAAACAAAATGAGCAAGCGGCGTTCGCCCGGGACGGCCCAGACGAATCCGAGCTCGGCACCGCCGGTGAGCGAGCCTCCTTTACCGTTCAGAACCAACAGCTCGCCTTCAACCCAATGAGAGTCTGAAAATCCAGGCTTAGCGACGCGGCCTTCGCCCTTGTAGCGCGCGAGTACACCGAGCTCTTCGGGGTAGGAGGATCCACCATCGGTGAGCTTGTTTGCTTTGTTAATCTTGGCGCGAAAGGACGCGGCGCCGCACGGGACGTTTTCATCGCCGGTGATTTTAATGGCGGTGACGGAATCGTGTGATTCACCAATTTCGTCGCCCCAACGACCGCGAACCATGCGCAAGACTTCTGGTCCGTGCGGGCCAAAGGCGCCAATGTACAACCCGTCGAAGATGTCCCCCGTCTTACCGCTCGCCAACGTCGGCGGAATACGGTTGAATCGCACGCGATTCGGGAGCGGAGTGTGCAAGACGCTCTCTTGACCGAGGAATGCGAGCAATTCTTCGGCGCTGACTTCGTCTTCGTCGTCCTCTTCGTCGTCTTCGTCGGCGGCGGCGTCTTTGTTGGCGTCATTTTCATCGGCGTCGACGACGAGCTCAGTCAAGTAATCATCCTCGTCTCGTGACGCGAACATTTCTTGTGCTGCTTCTTTTACGGCGTCCACAAGCTTTGAGGAAGACCCAGCACCGAACGCGTGCCCCTTAGGTAAAGCATCTGTGGACGCCATGCTCTCCCATTTGGTGGCTAAGAAGCCTTCAATTTCTCGGTCAAGCGCGCTCGAATACGGCTTGCCGACCAAATCATCCTCCTCAAAGTCTTCTTCAACCGTCTCATTGACGCTCGTCAATACAAATGTATGTAAGCCCTCTTGCTCAATAGCCGCTGGGGAACGCTTGATATCGTACAACATGTCATCCTCGTCATCCTCGTCATCCTCGTCGTCGTCGTCGTCGACGTCATAGTCGTCGAGGAAACTGATAGTTTCGCCATCGCTGTTAACGATAGCCGACGGCGGACCTAAACCAAGCAACGTCGCTTTGATTTCGTCCTTGACGTTTTCGATATCAGTCCCGTTCGAACGGCGCCATTCGTCTATCAACCCACGATTCGCCGCGTCCACGGCGTCATCAAACGCCTTGAGCTCGTCGTCAGCGACGCTCCCGTCGCCATTAATAAAGCCAATACCTTCGCCATCCTCTACAGTAATCGTCGCAGGAATATAATTTAATCGAACAACATCGCGCCTGTATCCAGTAGCGGACTCTGGATCTTGCTCCATTGCAATTTCCAACACTGGTTGACCAGCGTCGTAGTCGTACCCCTTGGGGTACGCCTTGTGCAGCTCGACAATATCCGCCAAGTCTCGCGACGAATACGTCGACCCAACCAATCGACCATGCTCACGGGTGACACGCATAATCACGCCGAGTGGGTTGTTTGACGATGTAGTCGACGATGATGACGAATTCGTGCGAGCGATGTCGCCCTCGTCGTCATCGTCGTCGAAAATTTCCGTACCAGCCCACCACCCGCACAAACCCACGCCAGCGTCACGAAGTGTCGCGGCATCGTTAAATCGTTGCTCTTTAATAGCTTCAACGTACGCATCGCACACTGCACCCGTGGAATCCCCAGCCTTTAACCCATCGATGGCGCGCTTTAATGACGCCGCCTCGTGATACTCTTCGCTCAATACCGCGTCTTCCAACTGACACTCCAGCGCATCCAGCGCCGTCGCCGCGGTATCATACTCATCAAATTTCTTCAACGTCGACGCCCACGCGAGTTCCGCCGCACTCGTCGTCGTCGTCGCTCCGGACGGCGTCGCTCCCGATGGCGTCCCGACTCCTGCTCGACCCTCCGCCGCCGCGCTCGCGCGCGTCAATCTCGCCCGTAATCGCCCAGACGCCAGATCACTCGCGCTCGCGAACGGGTCAACCATCGCACTCGCGTGTGCTCCATCCCTCGCTCCCGCACCCGCGCCATCCTCGACGCCATCGCCGCTTTCCGCGCCCGCGCTCGGCTCGCCCATAACCCCAGCGTTTACATCTGGTGGCGTCGCCTTACGCACCTCGAGCGCGTCCCCCGCGCCCGGCGACCCCCCGTCGTTCGCGTTCGCGCGCTCGATGCGTTTATCGGCGTTCCATCCATGCCCACTCGACGCCGCGTTGTCATTTACCGCCCCCGTGCGCGCGCACGGACGCGAATGGCGATGCGCCAATGGCGCGCGTGCCCTCGAGACCTCGCGCCGGCGCCGCGCGCCCTGCGGCGCGTGTGCGCGTTCTACCGCGCCGCGCGACGCGCACGACGCGCACGCGACGCGGGACATGGTGAGGAATAAATACGTCGCGCTCGATGCGCTCGACGGCTCGCGCGGGTCCGCGCCGTGCGCGCGCGAGCGTGTGCGGATGCGACCGAGCGCGGCGTGGTTTCCTCGAGTTTTTCGAGGAAAAGAAGAGAGAGGGGGACTCATCGACCAATTATGACTCAACACGTATGGGTACATTTTGGATTGCAGGAGCTATTTCGGGAGTAATACGGCGAGCAATGCGTCGTCGGCGCACTGCGCGGCGCGAACGGCGCGCGCACAGAGGTGTACATCGCGCACGACGCAATCGACGCACGCCAAGGCGGTCGGAGCCGAGGAGGCGTCGTCATGAATGGCGGTTTCGGTCGCGAGCTCTTCGTCGAGCGTCGGAGACGCGACGAGGACGGCGCGCATGCCGAATGCCAATTTAGCCGTTCGTAAGTTTTTCAATGAGTCTTCGAAAAACACGCATTTGTGTGGGTGCGCGATGGAAAAGTGCGCGAAGAGCTTTTCGAACGCCGCGGGTTCGGGCTTACAGCACTCATCCATGCGCCCGGCGCCGAACACTCCGTCGAAACAGTCTAGTAGCCCCAAAGCCTCGAGCGCTTGGCGCGCTTGCGTCTCGTGACAATTCGTAAATACTACGCGTACATTCGTCAGTCCAATCGCGCGCGCGATACCACCACACGACGTCGCACGCACCAAACTTTTTCCCTCGCAACGCCTCCACAAAGGCGCGCGTCTCCGCGTTCGGCTTGAGAAACTCCCTCGCATCGCCTCGCGTGTACGCCCAATACTCCTCTGCATCGAATGCATCGTACCCTAACGCCCTCAACGACCGCAGCGTTTGATTATACCGCTGAAACGCGCTCCACCACACGTCTTTCGCGTGCGACTCCGAGGCGAAGCCACCGATGCGATTCACCATGAATGAAAACACTCGCGCGCGACAGGCGTGTTCGTAGCCATTCGTGATCGGGTACAGCGTGCCATCGAGGTCGAATATGAACGTGTCTATCGCGTCGTCTTTCGCGCCGTCTATCGCGGCGTCGCGGGCGACGGGCGCCCGCGCGTCGGCGTGCGCCATCGTGTGCCGTCGGTCGGTCGGTCGGTCGAATCGTCGCGGGGTATATTCCTCATACTGTATGGACTAGTATCCTATGCATCTTCTATCCGTATATCCACATGGTGATACACCTAGGGTATACGTATGGATGTATACATTAGTGGCGTCACATTCGAGCCGTCGGTGCGACGCCCGACGGCGACGTGCACGCCCCCGCATACATTCGCACGCGCCGCTCACTCGAGGTACGTTCGCGCCGTGCACGCGCAGATATTCTTTACACTGCGCACACGCATCGTTCGACGCGCGAGACGCCGCGGTGGCGCGAGAGAGGCGCGCGATCGCGGCGATGTGGGGTGACGCTGGATCATCAAGATGAGGACGATCGGGTTCGTTTTCGCGACGGCGACGACGGATATGGCGTGGACTGACGGTGTAGAGCTCGCGTGCGCGCGGTGTGTAGATGTCTTTGATGGATTTTGCGAAACGCGCGATGCCGAGCTCGGCGTATGCGCCGACGGCGACGCTTCAAGCGGTGCGCGGCGCGACGAACCCGGCGTTCGCCGCGGCGTCGCAAAAGGAGTACGGACTTGATTATTATTTGCGTTCGGCGTTGGCTGGGGGGTTGTGCTGCGGGATTACGCACGGTGCGGTGACACCGGTTGATGTGGTTAAGGTGCGTTTGATGCGCGCGCGCGTGTCTCGTTTTTTTTTGGTATTCGAAGCGCGCTCGGTTGTTTTGGTTGAGACGTGGGATGCGTTTTGACTCTTGTTTCTTAACGTGTACTGACGATTTTGTGTGTTTTACATCGATTCTAGACGCGCATGCAACTCGACCCGTCCAAGTACGGTGGTATGCTCAGCGGTTTCCGCAAGGTGGTTGCCGAAGAAGGCGCGGGCGCGTTGCTCACCGGTCTCGGCCCGACGGCCGTCGGCTACTTCATCCAAGGTTGGTTCAAGTTCGGTGGTGTTGAATTCTTCAAGATTCAAGCCGCGCAAAGCATGAGCGAACAAGAAGCGTGGAATAACCGTACGTCGATTTATTTGGGATCCGCGGCGGGTGCTGAATTCATCGCGGATTGCTTTTTGTGCCCGCTCGAAGCGACGCGCATTCGTTTGGTGTCCAACCCGACGTACGCTCCGTCCACGATTGCCGCCATGTCCAAGATGGCGAGCGAAGAAGGTATCATCTCTGGTTTCTATTCTGGTTTTGGCCCGATTTTGGCCAAGCAAGTGCCGTACACGATGGCTAAGTTTGCCGTCCAAGGGCGCGCCGCCGACGCCATTTACGAAAACATGGGCAAGACGCCCAAGGAGTGCACGTCGAGCGAAAACGTTTCTGTGTCCCTCTCTTCTGGTGTCGTCGCTGGTGTCGTCGCGGCGATCATTTCTCACCCTGCCGATACCTTGTTATCCAAGGTTAACAAGGCTGGCGCTGGGGGTGAAGGCTCCATCATGACGCGTCTCGGCCGCATCGCCGCCGAAACCGGCATCGTCAAGCTCTGCACCCAAGGTTTGGTCGCGCGTTGTGTCATGATTGGTACGTTAACCGCCGGTCAGTTTGGCATCTTCGACGTCGTCATGGGTGCCCTCGGTGCGTCCAAGTTCCACTTCCACGACCCCGCGGCGCATGAGTAAGTCTAAAAGAGTCAACAACACATTCGTCGTTCAACACACATTTCGTTGTAATCATACGCGAGCACTCGCTTTATTATAAACGCGCACGACGCACGCGGTGGTACGATCGTACAGGGAAATAATCAACATGTCCTTCTGTCGTATAACAATATATATATCACGCGACCGCGTGCGCGCATGCGGCGACAGCGTTAAAAGTAATCGTCATCCTTTGCGAGCGTTTACGACAACACCGCGAGCACGTCCGCAGAGTTCACAAACTTCCCTTTCACCCCGCCCTCGAACTCAACCTCCGTACCGGCGAATCCATTAATAAGCACCTTGTCTCCCTTCTTCACACCCTTCACCGCTTCACCGACGCTGGCCACCTTGCCCGTGACGTTGGATCCTGGCCCGCTCGAGCCCCCGCTCGAGGCCAAGAACAACCCACCCTTGGTTTGCGATTCCGCGGCGTCTGCGAGCACGAGCACGCGATCGCCCATGGCTTGCACCGTGTCCGCATTCATCGCCGCCTTGGTGGCGACGGCGCAGCGAGAGCGGCGCGCCGGCTGCGCGGTGCGCGGTGCGCGAACGACAGCCGCGGTCGAGGTGGCGGACAGCGAGAACATGGTTCTGTGTGGTAAAAGTGACGTGTGTGTGCGCGCGGCGTGTGGAAACTGCGGTCGGCGAGCGGGGAGCGCGTCGAAGAGTTTTTGTATCGTCGAAACGCGCGCTGAGCAGGCGTCGAGAAGTGTCGCGCGACGCGTGCGGCAGGGGTAGACACCATCCGGTAACCCTGAACAGTAGGGTTACAAAAATGACACTTTCGGGACGCGCGCGCGGAGCTTCGCGCGCAATATTTCGCGGAGGTGTGGCGGCGAACGCCCTTTAACTTTGAATGAAAACAATCGCGTAAAACAATACATAGAGCAGAGTCTAGTTGCCGAATAACCCGAATAAGCCGCCACCGGGGTTGACGTTGGACGCGTCGCCGGACGCCGCGGCGTCGAAATCGACGTATTCTGCGATTTTAGAACATTTGGTCCGTCCAGGTTCTTCTCGCAAGCATTGATCGATGGCATTTACCGCGGCGCTAATGGATGCTTCTTCGCCCTTGTCGCTCCAGTAAAATTTCGTGCCGTACTTATTCGCCAACCGCGTCCAGAAACTCGGTGGCACTTCCAAGTCCAAGTTTCCTCCGACGCTAAAGTTTAAAATATTCCCGAGCCCAGGATCGGCGACGAATACCACGGTGTCATCGTCAACATTCCAGTAGTCCTTCACCGCTAAACCAGGAGTTTGTGGGTACGCTTGCGCGAGCACGCGGAGTTTAACCCCGGTGTCGCGTTCGAGCGACGTCACCTCGTTGGTCAAGCGCTTCACTTCGCCAGGGGTTAAATACCCCGCCACGTCTAGCACCGGCACCGCTGGCCCGGGCGGAAGTAAATTCGGATTGTTCACCCCTTCCAATCGCGCGTGCGCGGCGAACGGCGTCGCGAGAACGACGAGAGACGCCGCGGTCGATGCCAGCCAACGCTTCGCAACCTCCTCACCGTCTCTCGCCTGCGCTCTCGTCGCCGCGCGCCGCCGCTCGCGCGCGGGCACCGCTCGCGCGCGCGCGCAACGCATCGAACATACCATCACCGACGTCGTCATCGCCGTCTCTCTCGCGCGCGATCGCGTCGACGTGTGAAGCTCGGCGGTGTTCTGTCGGCACCTCGATGCTGAGTCAGACGGCACGCACCAGACGGCGACGCGCTCGCACCGACCGCGCGCCCGTACGCGCGCCATGCTCCGCACACGCGCGTGCGAAGCGCTGCGCAAACTCCACCACGCGGTTCGGCGCCCGGCAGGCGCGCTGGCGACGCGCGACGACGCGCTGACGGCGGTCATCTGGTCGCGCGCCGTGGCTGCGCACCCATCGACGGCGGCGGCGTTTGGATCGGTGGCGCGCGCGCGCAGCGCCGGCGCGACGCCGAGCGCGGCGACGCGCATCGAGAGTGATTTGCTTGGATCGATGGCGATTCCACGAGACGCGCTTTACGGCGTCGCTACGGCGCGGGCGATGGAAAACTACGACATCACTGGGGTGAAGATTAGCAAATATCCCGAGCTCATCAAGGCGTTTGCGTTGACGAAGAAGGCGTGCGCGGTGGCGAACGCCAAACTTGGGTTGCTTTGCGATGAAACGCATAAGGCTATTTCGGCTGCGTGTGATGCGTTGATCGCGAGCGATGAGTATCACGATGCATTTACTGTTGATGTCATTCAAGGCGGCGCCGGGACGTCGACGAATATGAATGCGAACGAAGTAATCTCCAATCTCGCGGCGATGCATTTGGGAAAGCCGATTGGAGTGTACGACGTGGTGAATCCGAATGACCACGTGAATTTATGTCAATCGACGAATGATGCGTATCCGAGCGCGGCGAAGCTTGCGGTGGTTTTGAAGCACGGAGGTGTCGTGGAGGCGTTGACGGCCTTAATATCGTCTCTCCGCGCAAAGGGTGATGAATTCGACGGCATCGTTAAGATGGGCCGTACTCAGCTTCAGGACGCGGTGCCAATGACGCTAAAGCAAGAGTTTCACTCGTTTGCGGCGACGCTCGAGGCGGATCTGGTGTACCTCGACCGCAATATTGACGCGTTATACGAGATGAATCTTGGCGGGACAGCCATCGGCACGAGCATTTGCGCGGACGAATCATTTTCTACTGAAGCCATCAAGGCGCTATCCGATCTCACCGGGCTACCACTGCGTTCGCCAAAAGATTTCATCGAGGCGTCGAGCTCAACAAGCTCATTTTTATTGTTTTCAAACATTTTACGCCGCATCGCCATAAAGACGAGCAAGATTTGCAACGATTTACGCTTGCTATCGAGCGGCCCGCGGTGTGGATTCAATGAAATCAACCTCCCACCAATGGCTCCTGGGTCATCCATCATGCCTGGAAAGGTAAACCCAGTCATTTGTGAGGTTGTCAATCAAGTATGTTTTCAAGTGTGCGCGAACGACCAAGCTATCGCGCACGCGAGCGAAGCGGCGCAACTACAACTCAACGTCTTTGAGCCTTTGATTATTTACAACTTATTGAATAATTTGGACATGATGGAGCGCGGATTGAACACGTTGCGGACGCATTGCATCGATGGCATCACGGCTAATCGGGACGTCTGCCGGGCATCGGTCGAAAACTCCATTGGAATCGTGACGGCGTTATTGCCGCTCGTTGGGTATAAACTCGCGTCTGCCATTGCAAAAGAGGCGCTGGAAACGGGCGCGCCCGTGGCGCAAATCGCGTCGCGTTTCGTGCCTGCGCATGAAGTCGCGGCTGTATTAGATGTTGAGGCGATGACCCAACCGGGTAAGTTAGAAGCGCGAGGCGTGTGTTTGGAATCTCCCGCGTCCACGACGGCGTGAGCGCGCGTGTTGATATCCTTGTAGTACTATTTCAAAATTATTGTGCGTTAGCGTTACGTCGCTTCTTGCGCGCATTCAAACCAGGGGCGTCGTGCGTTTCTTCATTTTGCGTCTTCGCAAAACGGATAAACACTTGTTCGAGCGTCGTTTGACTGACGCTGTAGTCATCAATCTTAAACGTTTCATCCGACGCGGTCTTTAAATCCTCTACGGCGTCGAAAATTCTCCAGAGCTTCATCTCTGGGTTGACCACGCGAAGTTTCAATTCCGTCCCGTGAGCTTCCATGAGCTCGGCACCTATTTCGGCGTGGCGAGATTGCAACGCGGCGAGCACGGCGTCCGCTTTTCCGTCGGCGAAACGCAAGTCGATGGAATAACCTTCACTGAATCGCGACTTTAAGTGCTGCAAAGATCCGAGGCATTTGAATTGCCCACTCACCATGATACCGATGCGATTGCACAGCGCTTCGCATTCTTCCATGGAGTGCGACGTGAGAACAATCGTGCGTCCATTCGTCATGGCGCTGATGACGTCCCACATAAAACGTCGCGCCTCGGGATCCATACCCGTCGATGGTTCATCAAGGAATACCACCTCGGGTTCACCAACGAGCGCGAGCGCGACGGAGAGTTTGCGTTTGTTACCACCGCTGTAGGTGCCCGCGTGGCGGTCGGCGTACCTCGTCAAATCCATGCGTTGAATCAAATCTTCCGTGGTGCGCGCAATCAAGTGTGCAGGCATCCCGCGAATCGCGGCGTAAAACTCGATGTGCTCGCGCGCCGTGAAGTTTGGTTGGAGACCATTGAACTGTGGGCAGTAGCCCATGAGCTTACGAGCGCCATTGAGATCCTTGCTCACGCTGTGCGCCGAGCCGTCGCGGGCTTGCACGATGGCGTCGCCCGCGGATGGCGGGAACTCACCCGTGAGCATTTTAAACGTCGTCGTCTTCCCCGCGCCATTGATGCCCAAAAGACCAAAGCATTGATCGCGATGAAGACCCACGGACAAACCTCTGACGGCATGCTTTTCTTTGTAAGATTTTGCCAATCGTACGGTAACGACGCCGTCGTTACTCGTTTCGCCTCTCAACACGCGCTCGCGCTCGTCTCTCACGTCTTCGTCTTCATCGGCATCCGGCGGCGCTGCGCCGGCGCTCTTTCTACTTCGCCAAGACGCAAAGTTTTCTTGGTACTCCTTGAATAGCATCAACGAGGTCCATATGAAGAACGTAGCGATTAAGAATCCAATATCGTCTTCGATGACGGTGTACGAGCTCTTTGGTACGACGTTCACGAGGCAGTCGCACGCTTCGACGTACGTTTGTCGCGCACCATCGAGACCATTCTGCGCCAAGTCATACAAGCCCTTACCAAAGCTAAAGTGCGGTATCACAAACGGAAACAGGTTGCAGAAAAGCTTGCTCAGCATCTCGATTGTACTACTCACATCCTTGAGAGCGGTGGTGACGATGCCGGCAATTGTCGTCACGACGCCGAGAAACGTGTTTGTTCCAATTTGCCCGACAAACGTGTAGTAATCGCTCGTGTAATAAAAGCCCATAAAGTGCGCATGCGGAATGGCGGTCAATAAGAACATAAACAAGAGTGAGCACACGGCACCAAGTTGACCTCTGAAGTACGTCGCATCAAAGGCGACAAAGATAATCATGATGATGGCCAGCGGCAGGGCGAGCGTGACGATGTCGGCGCAAAAGTGCGCGAGCCAGTACATGCGCTTGTCAATACCACTCACGAGCTGCAAGTGCTTGGAGTTGTTGCAACGTTCGTACACGGGGAAAATAGAAATACTCGCAGTGAGCACAGCGAGACCCATGACGATGAACATGGCGACGATGTACGTGGTATTCGCGTTTGCGGGTTCAATGACGTCTCCATCCGACAAGCTACTCAGCGACGCGCTTGGGTAGTAGTGAATCGCAGTAGTGATACTTGCGCTCGGATTGGACGTGCGCGTTCGCAAAATTGCCTCGTTTGCTTGATTGATCACCGTTGGTGCACCATGATACGCCGTTTGAGATGCGTAGAGTGTGTGCGCGTACACGCCAGTTGAGCTGTCGTACGAATCCACATAGAGCGCGTCGCACGACGCCACGCTTTGCATGTTGCACGGTGCCGCTGCGTCGAGGATCGAAAGCATGTACCCGTCGAAGCTATCGTCTATAAGACTTGAACACGTCGAGCCCGAGACGAGGAATGTGGAAGGTTGCACATCCATGTCATACGTCGCAGACTTGGCGCACGAGGTACCAGAGACGGCGTTTTGCAACTGCATCTGACACGTTCCTTCGTTCGATCTGTCGTACGCGCAACACGTGTATGGACCCATGAACACGTTTTGACCAGATGCCACACAACTGCACATGCATGATAATTCAGGCTTGTGCGAGCTGTACACGTCATACGTGCCGTCGTCGCGATTTGCCAATACTGCTGCGGCGTGCGAGTCGCTCGGCGCGTACGTCGCGAGCGTCCTCTTGTTCGCGAGCAGTGATCTCGAGAGCACTTTAGGCGATAAATCGCTCGTCGCTGACCACTTCAATGTAGTCATGTATAATGCCAAAACTGTGAACAAAGACGGCACGATGAGCTGCATGAGAGTAGATCGAACAGTGCGCCTGTAGTTGAGCACGCGCTTCCACAGCAGACGCTTGAATTGAATAAACAAAAGTGCGTTGCCCTTGGCAAAATGCGCGCGCATTTCCTTGCGCCTGATGGATAGCATGTGTCCATCGATACCCTCTTCATCATTTGCGGCGACTTCGTCGGGGTCATCTGATTCGTCTCCTGTTTTGACAATTTTTTTCACACCCCCGTGCGCGAGCGACAAGAAGACTTCTTCCAACGTCGTACACGAGATTCCGTACGAGGTGTACCCGAGATCGTTAAGCTGAGCATCAAGTGCTTTGAATAGCTCAGAGAATGTAGAAGTGGATTCAAAAGGCAATGAGAAAGAAAGTTCGGCGCCGACATCGCTGTGAACGACGGCATGCGGGACAAATTTCTGAATCAATCGAAGCGTGTTGTTCGCAGTGTGTTGTACGAGCGACGGCAAGTGCGTGGTTGAACCGCTCCCTCGTCGTGCAAACGTAAGCAAGTACCCAGTTCCGAAGCGACCTTTAAGGAACAGTGGTGAGCCGATGCACGACAGATGTCCTGCAGTCATGATCGCGATACGGTCGCATAGTAAATCTGCTTCGTCCAAAAAGTGCGTCGTGAGCAGCACAGTGGAATTCTTCGCGCGCTTACGAATCACCTCCCAAATGAATCGTCGCGAGTAAGGATCCATTCCAGACGTGGGTTCGTCCAGGAACACAACTGAAGGGTTCCCGATAAATGCAATTGCAAGCGAAAGTTTGCGCTTCATCCCTCCTGAAAGGTCGGATGAGCGGTTGTCAATCTTCTCCGTCAACGCAACTTCTTCGACAGACGTCGTAAGCTCACTTTCTACTTGCGTCTTCTCCATGCCTGCAAACGCTGCGTATAACCGCAAGTGCTCGCGAACAGTGAGGGTGGGCCATAAAACATCAAACTGCGGGCAGATACCGAGACTGGCTCGAATTTCATCCATTTGAGTTTCAGTGTCATAACCATCAATAGTCGCGCGTCCAGATGAACGGCCAATCATACCAGTGAGAATGGAAATAGTCGTCGTTTTACCGGCGCCGTTATGTCCCAACAAACCGCTCACTTGACCAGGAACAAATGTCACGCTCAAATCGTTGACCGCGGTGACTTCACCAAAACGTTTCGTCAAGCCTCGCACGACGACGCTCGCGTTCGCCATTTGTTGCGACGTCAATGGCTCGACTGCGTCGCCAGATTCTTGCTCAGTCAACTTAAGGGCGCCATCATCTGATCGCGATGACTCAGTACCGAACCAGTACTTTTTGGTAAACAAGAACCATGGCGGATGACGCGTACCGTATTCGGTCGGCCACACCGCGTCAAAGTACCACGTCAGCAATGCGTAGAGAAAGCAGTCAAAAATAACCATACCCAAGATACCCGCGCAGCTAACGTTACCACTCGTGGTTATGTCTTCACCAAAAGTGTCCCACGTAATACCAGACTTGCCTTGTTCCAAAATCGCCAGCGCAGCGCCCCATTGGTTCATCGCGCCCGCAGGGAAAATGCACGCAGCGAGCCACGCGCCAGAACCATTTGGGATGGTTATACGCGTCACAATCGCAGGTACGAGCGTCACCGTGTACGCAAAGCAGCCCGCGATTGTGGCCGTGATCGATCTGGAGAAAAATGTGGATATGAAAAAGTTCCACAAAATCAAAGAAGCCACCCAGAAGGTGTAGAAAATGAACTGAATGAACTGATTCGTGTACTCGAATGGATACAGTCCAACGATGCAGATCATAACCACGCTAATCATGGACGAAAGCCAGTGTGTCATGAGCCATGATGACCAAAACATCGTGTTTGACATGCCCATCATTTTCATTCCTTCGCGTAACCGCAGCTCCTTCTCGACGACGATTGACTTCATAATCAACACGACGTTGGACTGGAAAGCGAGCGTGCCAACAAAAGAGTAGAACGTCGCGGCAATAACCCCACCAAGGTTATAGTCGAATCCTTTCCATGGAAATGGCTTGATGGACGCGTCCAATGTTACTGAAAATGCGTCTCCGCCATCCTTAATGTCAATAATTGCCGCGTCAAACGCGTTTTGCGCGTACATGAAAGCCTTGTAATCCTTCCAATAATCCACATTGAATTCACTTTCCCATCGATTCAAGAAATCTTCACTCATGTATTCCGAGGTTTGTGTGTCGTCATATGCAAAGTTTGTCGTGTTCATGCGCAGCGTGTAGTCAAAAGCAGTCGTACTGCTAAAGTCGCCGCCGGAGTCAAACCTCGCGTACGCCAAAACCTCCCCTGCATTGTCATTAATGTATTCCAACGCCTCAGTCTCATCCGTTTTGGTCACGACGACTTCATCCAGGATCGCATCCCACGTCGTTTCAAAGCAACCACCTACGGTTTGGTCTCGTAAACACGCGTTGCTACACGCCGCGGTGAGCCCTCCGTTATAGTCGTACGCCAACGTCTCAAACGCCGATTTTACCCCAGCCGCCACGTTTGACGACGCATACGCCTGATCATGCATCTGATTAAAGAACGCCTTACTACGTTGATCGGTACTCGTCGCACTCGCCGCATCAGGCGCTACCGAACGTAGGCTCAAACAAGACGCGTGCACGTACGCCAAGCGCGCCGCCTGCATCGTATCCGCCGTCGCCGGGCTCGCCACGAAACGAAACCCCTGCAACGAGCGATAGGCAATCGACTCAATACCACCCGACAACGAATACGGTCGCGTGAGCTCATCATTCGATCGCGAATCCTCCACGAACAACTTCGGTAAGCACATGAGACCCAAGAAAATCACCGGCACGATAATCTCACACAGCGTGCAGCATCGCAACACGCCCTTCGTCTTCAGCAGATAGTTCTTCTTCATCAGCGCCTTAAACTGCTGCGATTTCCTGTGTGTGCGCGTATGGACGCATCCCGGGGACGAACGCGGATGTCAGTCGAACCCTATGCGCGTCGCGCGCGCGCGAGCCGTCGCGTCACCGCGAACGCCGGAACGCACACCGCGTTCCGGGCCGGGTACACATCGCACCACCACGCGTCGCGCGATCGTCATCCGCCGCATCCGCGAAACGCGCGAGATAAACAATCAAAAAAGCGCCGTCACGTACCTCGCCGGCGGGCGGCGCGCGCCATCGCGCGTGGGCGACGACATCGCGAGATGCGACGACGCCAGCCAGTGGCGTCGAAATGTGCCGCGCGCGGGCTGAGGCGCGCCGAATCGTCGCGTGGTGTCCATCGACATATACGTCTTCGTATACGATCCGCGTGTCCGAGTTTTTCATATCTCTCTCTCTCCCCATCCACGTGCCCCCATTCGTTACACAGCACATACACGTCTTCGTATACGATCCGCGTGTCCGAGTTTTTCACACATATCTCTCTCTCCCCATCCACGTGCCCCCATTCGTTACAGAGCACATACACGTCTTCGTATACGATCCGCGTGTCCGAGTTTTTCACACATATCTCTCTCTCCCCATCCACGTGGAAAAATTTATATAACGCGGGTTCAGAGAGTCCCTACACACACATATAAATTTTTCCATCCACGTGCCCCCGGATAAATTTATATACGTATGTACCCCTACCACACGCCTAGTTCACACACCGTCGAACCACCGGTATGTACCGGTATGTACCCTC
>Ga0255765_1000128_pt1 | contig 93762 bp, 79 predicted proteins | sample 041ome_8_FD_179965 | JGI IMG/M metagenome (GOLD analysis project Ga0255765, IMG submission 179965) | Coastal salt marsh microbial communities from the Groves Creek Marsh, Skidaway Island, Georgia - 041407BS metaG (version 2) | ecosystem: Environmental > Aquatic > Marine > Intertidal zone > Salt...
GGCGAGAGTGGTTGAAAATCAAACCGCGTAAAAAACATATTTACACTACGTATTTACACTCTACCAGGAAAACAAGAGTATCGCGCCGTTGCGACTTTTTTTTTACATTATAAATAATACACCAAGCAAAAGTAGTATTTTTAGCAGCATCAGAAGTAGCAGTATTAAGTGGACTTGAGCTCGCAAGAGTTTACCGGACCGGTGTTGGTATTTGTGCATGAAAATTTAGCCTGGAAAGCAGTCGCGCCTTCAAACATCCTATTTTGCACTGTTTCCGCGGCAGTTCCATTCCAAGAGGAAATGTCTTGATTGAACGCAGTATTATCGAGAAACATAGCTTTCATAACCGTTACTGAAGACGTGTCCCATCCCGAAATATCTCTGTTGAAAGCAGAATTTTTAAACGTCGCCCACATGTTCGTAACTCCCGACGTGTTCCATACCCCGATGTCTCGTTGGAACGACTGGGTATTCTCAAACATAGCTTGCATAGTCTTTAATCCAGACGTGTCCCATCTCGTAATGTCGGCGTTGAAACCCTGATAACCCATGGTACCATGAAAACCTGTGGGGCCATTGTTCCATCCACTCATATCTGTCACTTCGCTCACGTCCCAATCAGGCATCGTCCCGTAATTATTACCAGACGCCCAAACGGTGCACTCCCCTGTTTCTGGAGCTTCGGTTAAACATTCCTCCACGAATGTATGCCAGCTCGCATCTGGGATTGGAGTAAGCGGTGGCGGTGGCGGTGGTGGCGACGGCGGTTGAAAAAAATTGTCCACTTTCGCTTGGAGCGCGTCGTACTGCGCGCGAAGGTCCGCGTTCTCCGCGAGGAATTCTTGCGTCAAGCTCTCCACGTTCGCAAAGATAGTTTCCAAGCGTCCGCCAACTTCGACTTTGTCGTTCCCTTTCCCGACGTTGTGCGAGTGCGACTTGTGGCCTAAAGACGAAGAATGCGACTTCTTCTTTCCCAAGGCTGCCATGAAACTACCATTGCTCCCGTTATTACCCGCGACGACGGAGTTGTACCCTTGCGTGAAACTCACGAGAATCAGAGAAGACAAGATGGCAAACATGACGAATCCACCGGTGACGATGCGGCCTTGGTGGAAGAACGAGTTCACAAAGCCTCGCGTGGATTTCTTCTCCGCGTCGTCGTTCACGATGATTGCCCGCAACCCCGCGGTCGAATCCGTCAGAAGCGCCTGATTTTCTCCGTTCGAAGAAGCGGACGATGATGATGAAGCACCCATTAATTGTTGACGAGCCATTTCAGTGAGAACTCTCTTCTGCGATGCGTTTCTGCGTTTCTGCGTGTGAATTCGCTCTCGTAAACTCCCGAGAGGATGTCGTCGGCACGTGTGCGGCTGTGGAGGAGACGAACAGTGAAGTGTTCTCTCTCGCTCTGAAGCCGCAGACACACCGCGGCTCCTTTTTTTTTGTGCAACCCTAAATTTTTTTTTTGTTTTTTCTAGCGCAGAAAGCGCAAAAAAAAGGGAAAAAGAGAGAAGAGGAAAAGAAAGAATTTTTCTCTTTTTGATGTACTTTTCACATTCATGTACTTTTCACTCATAAAAATTAAAACTTCTTCTTCTCATATATAAAATATTATACCACGCCCGCGGTGGATCTTTGCAGTCTCGCTTCATCATCGCCGCGATCATAAGAAACAAATTCGTCGGTAGATAATCTCTCGTCGGTTTCGGAGGATTCGCCCGAACTCATGGCGGCGTCTAAAATGCACATCGGCGTTTCGCTTCGATGATCTTCCAGGGCAACTTTACCGCGAGTTTCCGCAACGACAACTTTAGCGGAGAGTCTTTCGCGTTCATCCTCTTCGGTTTTGACAAACGTCAAATACGCGACGAAGCCTTGGTCGTTCGGCAACTGCTGAAAGCACATGGACGGTCTCGCGTACGACTCTCCGACGCAGAACAACTCTTTCTTCGTGCTCGTCAAAGAGGAAAAGAACGCGTTGGTCGTCTCACGGGAGCTGCCGTGGCAAGTCACCGCGAAAGTCATCTTGCCCGGTTGGAAGACGTTCGCGCACTTCTCGACAAAGTTTGACACGGAGAAGGCACTATTCGAGTTCAAATCGACGTTGGAGTGTTCCACGGAGGCGTAACTGAATCCGTCTTCCGGAGTGATGTGAATCGTAGAGTATTCGCCAGAAAATTCTTCATTCAAGCCGTTCATAGAGTATCCGCACGGTTCAAAGACGTAGTCGTCGATCGAGAACGTTTCAAAAATACTTTGAATACCAGAATCGTTCGTGGTTTTCTCCGAACTGACAAACGGAACGGCGGTTACCCCTTCTTCTTGCGAATCTTCGCGGAAGAAGTGTTGCGAGTGTTCTCGGTGCAAAGAAGTCATGCAACATTCCACCGATAACGAAGCCCCAGATTTCGTCTGCTCGACGAAATCTCCGGCAACGTAGACGTGCCACTGCGCGTCGTCAAAGTTTGAACCCATAACATAGCTCGAGTTTGACCCCAAGTGGCCAAACCTGCTTTCGAGAAATTCACACTCGTCCGTAAAAGAAACGTGGTGCTCACGCTGCTCTTCCGGGAACAAATACGTGGAGCGCGTAAATCTCACCGAAGATGGAACCAATTTCATGCGCTCAATCAAAGCCGCACGTTCCAAAATAGGATCCACAGCCGAGAGCAATTTGGTTGTCCCGCACGTCTTCAACACGATCTTGTCCGCAAAGACGAACAAAGAGGATTCGCTCAAGACGTACGCATCAAACTTCTCGTTCGATCGTACCGAAACAATCTCACATTCAGCGGCGGTCATGCACACGTCGAGCGCGGCGCGCGATAAGCAGCGAAGACCACCTGCGACTGGAATACTTTCACCAGTTGTTTTGTTGTTGTCGTCAGCAGCAACGCGAAAATTAATTTCGATGCGCTTCTCGACCCCTTCAAAGTGCGGCGACGGGTAAAGTTCGCTCTGCATTATTGAAAAGTTTTTCTTTCTTTGTATCTCTCAACAAATAATATATGGATGTAGGTAACAAGCGGCGGCTCTTAGCGTCGTTTACGCTTCTGCTGCTGCTCTTTTTCTCTGCTATTTAACTAACGAAGGGCTCACACCTCCTTTTACTCTCTTCTTAAAAAAAGGTAAAGGCTGTCAGGCGCACTTTCTTCGCACAGTCAACACGTCGAAAAATTGTTTCAATCCTTCCGCTCGGCTTGAACTTCCCCAAAATCGGATGTCCGAGACAAAGTTGAACGAGCAGTTTTCTTCCACGAAATTAGTTTTACCGTATATATTATCGCTATTGTCGCTATCGTTACCACCGTCGAGTTCCATCTTGATTAATCTTCTTCTTCTTGTTCTTATAAATCTTCCGTCGTGTGCTGGTGAGAGAGTTTTTCTGTGTTTTTCTCTCTTTTTTTCTTCGGATGTGTAATAAACGTATCCAAGTAATGCGATGAATCAATGTAAATGAATCAAAACGCCCAATAAAAGTGTAATACAAATATCACTTCAATAAATAACTGAGTTTAATTCCAGTTCTTCTGTTCGCAATAAGTAGTAGTACTCGTCGCGATTGCAATTTCCGTGTTTTTCCGGGGATTTCTTTGCGGCTGGTCTTTGTGTGTGCGGCAAAAAAAGATGTGTTTCTGTTCTCGTGGTGCGAACAAAAAATAAGCGCGGGATTTGAATAAAACCGCGTGAAAGCTGTGTTTATATATCTGTTTACTCGATTGGTTCGGTAAACGGGCGCGATGAAACTTCGTAAAACGTGCGTGCGTGTTACAAAGATTAAAAGTAGTAAGCTGTGTTTCTGACGGAAAACGACGTTTGGGTTTCTGACTCGCGATTTTTTTTTGCTCACTGCTTTTGATGCTTATCATCATCAACAACAGTAAGCACGATAATTTGCATTTTTCCATTTATACGCGTACTGCTCGCTGCGTGCGCGGACAACTCGACCCTGAAACGTACTAAAAAAAGGAAGAAATGAGTGAAATGAGTAAATATTACATGAACGATTGTTCAGCTATGATAGTTCGCGCTAAGGACAAGGCTTGGTCTCGATTTAAACCGGCTTGTGCCGCCACTTGCGTTTGCGCCGATATCGATAACGAGTGCTCAAACTTGGAGAGCAAACCGCCGTCGACGATCGTTCTCGGCGGAGTTTGTCTCGCGACGGAGCCTTCGGAGGATTTTAAGGCTCGGTAGGTTTTCGAGTTCAACCCGAACGGGTTGATGGAGTTGGAAGAGGCGACGATGTTGGAACGCATGGCGTCTTGAAGCTTTTCCAAGTTCAGAAATGTGTGTTCGTCCACCGGTGAGAATATGCCTAAGCCGCCGTCGGAGCTCCCGAAGAAAACCGCGTGTCTGTTTTGCTTTTGTTCGCCGGTACCGATTTGGAAGCGAACCATTTTGCGGATTAAACTACCCGCGTGGTAGGCGGCTTTCGGAAGAAGCTTGTCGCCTTTCCACGATTCGGCAAGTTTCGGGGCGTACTGAAAGACGTGCGCATTGCCATTTGCATCGGCTGCCAATAACGATAAGCTCCCACCGTCAATCATGAATTCAGATGCTATGCAATCGAGAACTTCGTAATCTTTTCCGAGCTGCGATAAAGTTTTCTCACCTTGCGCGTCTTTCCATCGAACAAAGCGGATGGATTTGTGCAAATCACCACACAAGAGGAAGTTCTTGACGCAACACAATGTTGTCGTATATAATGGCGTATCGTAAAACGCGACCGGATTTAAGTGTTTCCCATCCCACGTGTGCGCGGTTAATTTGGTTCCAATGGCAACCATTAACGTCCCGTCGACGGATTCAATTGCAGAACACGCCATTTTCGATGGTTTCTCGCATTTCAATTCGCCTCTCCATCGAACGCCGCCGTCGCGAGCGCGTTCCCACATGATTGCAAAAAGTAAGATTCGTCCTCGACAGGGAGTATCTTCGCCTCCAGGCATGGCGGTACCAATGGCAAGCATGGAGAGCAATGCGCCCGTAGACTGGTCACGAATTTGTACGTTCTTCACGCACAAAATGTGTTCACCGGGTTCGACTGCTTTTTGCCACGCCGTTTCGAGCGTGCCCGGGACTAACAAACGGATCGCAAATTGTTGCACGATGTTACCTTCCGACTTTGCCTTTTCCTTGCGAAAACGATACAACGCTCTCGCGTGTGAATCCGTTTCGTCGATGTCGAAATCTTTCCACGGAATGTACGAAGAGGTTACCAGGGCGTACAACTTGAAGTCGTTCATGTATGTAATCGCTCGCGGAGTACAACGAAGCGCGAGTTTACGCACCGGCCACTGGGCTTCGATGTGCATTTTACCTGGAAGACGACAGACGCGAATCCCACCTTCGTTAGTGGCAAGGATAAAACCTTTTGGGCAGTTGACGTTGTGGAAGGGTGCAAATGCGATTCGCGCGCCGCCTTCGCCTCGGGTCGGTAACGCGAGAACTCTTCCTCTGCGCACGATTAACCAGATCGGATTCAAACCGGAAACAAAGACACCAGCGATTCCCCTGCCGTCGCCAATGTTTTCTACTCTAGTCAATCGCGAGCCACCCTGGACAGAAACGTCGTTATTCGTGAGTTCGCTCCCAGCGGTCTCAATTTCAATCGGAACGCGAGCGAATCGAAGTTCGTTCGACGACGGCGACTTGAAAGCTTGGTACGCCAAGACCGCGCCGTCAGCGCGGAAACACGTCAAAAGTGGTCTTTCGTGAGCGGCATTGGCGAAAGCATCGAGTCTTATATCCGAGACGGTATACTTTTCAGCTTCGCTGCTTTCAAAATCTTTGAAATTTATGCTGTCCATGCCAGGAGAATTCGGTGCGAGTATTTCGCGACCGTCCGAGACGCCACCGGAGGTCCAAAGCTTCTTCAAAGATGGAAGACTGTATAAATCCAGAGTACCGTCGCGAGAAACAGTAGCAAAGACGACGTTGTTCTCGTCATTTTCTTCACGGTCTCCACGAGCGGCTCGCTCGAGCCAACCTGGTGCTCTGTTTGAACCACTGGCACCCAGAGAGTCTGCGCACGCCACCGAATCGTCGTACAGGGTAAACGCCGTCACGTCGTTTCCCGTGTTTGAGTGATCATCGGGTGCGAATAACTCCCCACACTTCTCAAGTAGCGTGAATGTATTCGTCTCCGAGTTCCCCAGAATAATTTTAATGGAATTGTCTGAAAGTCTCAACGCTATTGCGTCGTTTTGAATAACCGCTGAAGCTATCTGCGCGTCGCCGCCTTTCAAAAACGCCAAACTAATATCGTCCGCCGTGAACTTCTTCCCTTTCCTCGTGAAACGAATCTTCGTCTTCGTAACTTGCGCGATAGCTCGTCCGTTGAATATTCTTCCACACGCTAAAGTTTCTTCGTCGACGACGAAATCAACTTCCTTTGAAACTTCTCTCAACTCCTCGCCCGTTTCTAAAACCATCGTTGTTTTCGTGGAAGCTAAGGACAAGATTAAGTGTTCGTCAAACAGTTCATCTTTGCGTTTCGGTCGCACGGTTCCATCGTTATCGTCCTCGGTTCGAGTTGCCCAACACGCTCGCAATCCAGGCAAAGCTCCAGATTCGACCTCGGTGACGAGCTCAGGGGTGATACCTCTGGTCAAAATCGCTAACGCGCCGTTCTTACCGTGGCCGCAAGCCGCGACGAGTTCTGTTCGCGGATCGAGATCCGTTCCGACCGGAGCGCTCGCACCAACCGTCAAATCAACGACAGGTGAAATACACAACAACGAGTCTTTCACAGAAAACTTATATTCAAAAGTATCGTCGCGGTCGACGTAAGACGCGAACGTTTTCGACTCGACTCCGGTTGTTGTCGTCGTTGATTTGTTTGTTCTTTCGTACTCGTTCAGACCGGCGCCACCGGCAGCTTCTACAGAAGTGCCGTAAAGAAGCGCTTCCAATTCATCATCTTCGTTCTTTTCTTTCTCTTCATCCGTTGTGGGTTCTGGCGCGGGCGGAGTTGCTGCCAACTTCTTGGCAATTTTCGGAACACTGCCTTTACCTTTCGACGCTTTGCGCTTCCTCTCGTTTTCTTCGGGATCCGCATACGGATCATCATCATCATCTTCTTCTTCTTTTTCTGCCTCATCCTCTTCTACTTTTTCTTCTGTCAATCCTTGCTTCTCCATCTCCGGTAACATTTTCAAATCGCCAATCTTTGCTTTCTCTTTCTTTTCATACGCGATCAAAAGAGAATCGCCGACGCGCGATCCGATGAAGAGTAAATCTTTACCAACCGCCGCCAGGCCGGAACTTAAAACGGCGTTCCCGGATTTTTGCACGCGTATGCGTCTACATCTGCGACCGACTTTACTCCCTGTCGAAGCACTACCACCCACAGTTTCTAAGATGACCGTGATTAGTTGACCGGTCTTTGAACTAATAATCGCCACGTTTTCCCTGATCATTTCAATCTTCGCAGCGTCGAGTTGCACTTGGAACTCGTTCTGCGATGTCTCGTAACTCGACACGTTCTTATTTGAGTTCACGTGAGGTACTGGATTCGCATGCGCTGCCTGGCCTTCCACGCCGTTGTTTCGCGCGATTTCTTCCGCAAAATTTCCTTCCTGCGGTCCTCCTTTGCCTAAGAAATCGCTAATGTACGTCGCCGAGGAAGACTGCGACTCGTATAAAATGTGACCAGAGGAGAGCACGATGACGCCGCCGAGCGGATTAGGCACCGGGAATAAAGAATACGTCGACGAAGGTAACTTTTCTCTCGTCCAAACGATCGTGTACTTCTTCTTCGTGCAATCAATCGAGACTGCGACTAACTTACACGTGTCCATTCTCAACGATAACCTGCCGCTCCACGTTGGAGGATTCGACTCGTACAAAATCACCAACACCGGTTCGCCGTAACCGTGCAAGAAACAGCAATCGCGAACAAACGCCGCCGATGGTCCTAATATCTTTCTCACGTCTAAATCGAACGAACTTCCGAGCGTTGCTGGCACGTACACCGTTCCTCCCGTTTCGTTACTCGTCATTTTCTTTCTATTATTACTATTCGTTTCGCTCGCCGGCATAATCTTGACTTTCGCCTTCTCCTCGTTTCTTAACAAAACCGCCGCGCATCTGCCCTCTGGATCTGCTCTGCCAATTATAGGCACGTTCCCTATTCTCAACCCAGAACTCGTTCCATCTACGCCCGTGGTCGCGCTACCTTGCAAACTATTTCCTCCTTTCGCGCCGGCGAACTCCTCCCAAAAATGTAAGCTCGTCGAGACGCACTTCCTCGTCTCTGGATCCCAACACACGCACACCGCTTTCGACTCGCGAATGGTCACCAGAAGAGCATCTAAATATTGCGTCGTTTTCGTGGCGTCGTTGTTATTCTCCTTGCTCTTGCCGTTGTTGTTCTTTTTATTCGTCGAACTTTCCCTCAACACGCTGCCAAAGTTCTCCTCGGACAAAATTCGCTTCGGGTGTTTCAACACGCACAAGTCCGATATCGTCCCGTTCACGTCGAACTCAGAGATGACCTCTAAGCGCGCGTTTTTATTCTTGCGCGCATCGTCCTCGTCTTCGTCTTCGTCTTCGTCTTCTCTTCTCCCTCTCGAAACCGAGTAGATGGTCAAGCGGTTCCCGCTGGCGACGACGACGTTTTCGTCGCCAACAATTTCGTTGGTGTTGTTTTCCGACGAATCATCATCATCGCGAACAACAGAAAGAGAAGGCGACTTTGGGTGCGTGAAGAAGCACGAGACGCACGAGTCCACTCCAGTCGGTGGGAGCACCGATTTGTGCACCACGAAACTCATGCGCGCGCGCGTGCGTGTGTTAGTGTGTGCTCTTTTTATGTATCGTTCGTTTCCGTTTCGTGGCACAAATTTCAAGTCATTTTATGTTTAGGGTTACACTGTTTCTCGTGCGAACTTACACAAAAACGAAAAAAGGAAGATTCTCTCTAAAAAAATGTCGCTCTGTCGCGCAACGCGAACCGCCGCGCTTCCCTCTTCCCGCACCTTTTCTTCTTCTCGCTCCTCCTCCGTTCCGTCTACTTCTCGACCTTCTCGACCTTCTCGCGCGTTTGCTGCGATCGGTGATGTTTCTTCCTCGAGAAGAAAATGGAGCGCGAGAAGAAGAAGATTTGATGATGTGAGCACAGGAGGAGGAGAAGGACGGAGTTTATCTGGATTACGCTCTTCTTCTTCTTCTTCTTCTTCTTCTGTCGCGGTTCTCTTCGGAGGCGGCGACGAGGACGAGGACAAAATCGCGGACAAAGTAAACGCGAGGGCGAATTTCATTCTTTCCTCCTTCTCCTCCTCCTCGGCTTTGGTTCGAAGAAGAAGAAGAAGAAGAGGAAGTTGGAGGAGGAAAGCAACGTTGGGAAATAAAGATGACGATGGAGAACAACAGCAGCAGCAACAACAACAACCTCGCGGCGGCGGCGGCGGCGACGACGACGACGACAATGAAAATTCAACAAAAACAACGGTGTTCTTGGGCGTTCCGATTACGTCAGAAACGTCTGCCATCGCGTTGGTGTATTTCGTGCAAGGTGTCATCGGTCTCGCCTCGTTGGCGAAGAGTTTCTTCTTGAAGGATGAGTTGCACTTATCGCCGTCGGAGGCGGCGGTGGTGACGAGCATATCGTCGCTCCCGTGGTTGGTAAAGCCTCTTTGGGGATTTATTTCCGATACCGTGCCTTTGTTTGGGTATAAAAGAAAATCGTATTTGTGTTTGATGGGCGTTCTAGGATGCTTGGCGTGGTCGACATTGAGTCAAGGCGTCGCGGTGGTTGATAACCGGTGGACGGCGAGTTTTTTGTTCGCAGTCGGTTCGTTAAGCATCGCGTTCTCGGATGTGTTGATTGATTCGATCGTCGTCGAGCGAGCGAGAGAATCAGAAGATAATTCGACGACTGGATCGTTGCAAAGTTTGTGTTGGGGGATGGTCGCGTTTGGCGGCATCGCGAGTAGCTATTTTAGCGGCGAGTTGGTGGAGGAGAAAGGAAGCGCTTTTGTGTTTGCGTGCACAGCTGTGTTTCCGCTATTGATCGCCGGTGCAGCGTTTTTGGTAAAAGAAGAGAAACAAGATGAAATGAGTAGTAGTATTGAAACGACGACCGTCGTAAACGTCGTCGACGGCGGCGAATGTAAAGAACCAGAGACGATTCCGACGGCTTCGGCAGAGGAGAAAAACGGAGGCGTGGTGGAAGCAGGGAAGGAAACACTTTCAACGTTGTGGTCCGTGGTGAAGCAGAAGCAAATATGGGGTCCTGCGTTGTTCATGTATTTGTGGCAAGCGACGCCGTCTCCTGGATCGGCTATGTTCTACTTTTCTACGAACGAGTTACACTTCAGCCCGGAGTTTCTGGGCCGAGTTTCCTTCGCGCGTTCGTTGGCGGCTTTAGGCGGCGTCGGGCTGTACAACGCTTACTTTAAATACGTGCCATTGAAGAAGATGTTCACCTACTCCGCGGTATTAGCGACAGCGTTGGGTTCGACGCAACTTCTGCTGGTTTCAGGGTACAACCGTGAGCTTGGAATTAGCGACGAGCTGTTTGCGTTAACGGATAGCGCTGTCTTGACCGTGCTCGGCGAGATTTCGTTTTTGCCGGTGTTGGTTTTAGCCGCAAAGATCTGTCCTAAAGGCGTTGAAGCGACTTTATTTGCATCTTTAATGTCTTTATTTAACTTTGGTGGTGTGACCTCTCAATTTCTCGGCGCTGGTTTGACGGAAAAATTAGGCGTTACCGCGGATAATTTCGACAATTTGTTCGAGTTGGTCGCCATATGTAACTTCACCACGCTGTTGCCGCTCGTGGCGATTGGATTTTTAAACGAAGTCGAACAGAGAGAGGAAGAAGGCGACGACAGCGACGGAGAGGAGGGACAAAAGATGATACAGGCTTAAAATAATAGCAGAAAGAATAGTTTTACAGCACCTAGAAATAGAAAACATGTAATTTGCACGCATAGACTGTTTGTATTGTAGCATCCGATGAGTACTCGAAACTCAGCGACGAAGAAGGATTTACTCCCGTCGTCGCAACCATTTCAGATGTAGAAAAGCCCCTCTGACTGCATTTCGCGAGTCGTCATCGGGGACATTTTGTAAAGTTTTTTTTGTCAGGAACTCCCTCGAATCGCGAGTGATTGTCACTGGGAAAACTACTACTGGCGTAAATCTACGAGAACGGTGATGAAATGTTTGCCCTCGAATCGCGAGTGATTTTCATCGGGCGATGTCAAGCGGGATCTTGTCAAAAACAGAACTTACGAGCGCAGCGCTGTCGCATACGATAATTTCGATAATCTTCTCTTTTCTCCTTTTCTCCCTTCTTTTTTTGTTTTCTTTCCTTTTCTCGTTTCTTTCCTTGTGTTGTATATTGTTCCTAAAAAACCATAAAATGAGACGTAAAACGTCAAGCTTTTACCGATTGTCAATTCGTATATTCTTCTCTTCCGTGGATGCCCATCCTCACGGTCTAATAAAAAATCACCATAACACCATATTTCCCCCTTTTTATCCTTAAAACCAACCATCGCATGTTGTTTTCAAACCTTTACTAAACACCACTTCATCCAAAAATAAAGTTCTAAGTCAATACCCGATAGTACTATAATACTATATATAATCAAGCGCAAGCGCGGCGTATAACATAAAGCGTATATAACGTAAAGTTTTCGTTTTCCTGTAAGGCGATGTGTGTTGTTGTCGTGTACTTTTCTAATCCCATGGCGGGTACGAAATCAAACAAAGAAAAAACCAATAATGCAAACCAAGTGTGTAAAATAATTTCTATAAGATAGCTGCCAATTTTGAGACGGAAAATCTGCAGATGTCGACGATCGATCATACTAATTTCGTTGAGTGGGCAAACGGATGTAAAAGACAATGTAAAGCGCATAGAACGTATCTTTATCCGGAATCTTCTCGTTTTCTGATGATGAGATTGCTGCTCCACCTGTAAAGATTTGTGTTGTCAGTAGACGATCGAGTTACGACGTTACGCTGGGGTAAAAAAAATTCCTGTGTCCAGCTTTTGGCGCTTGTCCTTTTGTTCCTGTATGTACATTTTGAATCCTCCGTAGGAGAGCTTATCCTTCCTGCTGCTGTAGAAAACAAATACAGTTTGAATGTATAATTCTCACTTTTCCATGTAATCAACGTAATGAAGCAAGCTTCCAAATATTCCTTCCTCCTGTAAACATAACTGAAAATCCGTTGAAACCAAACCTTTTTTCTGCCGCTGTGCTAAGAAAGTGTGTAATAAATCAAACATCTCACTTCTACATCTAATCGCGCGTGTGTGTGCGTGTAAGTGTACGTGCGTGTAAATGCGCGTAGTCAAAGCGTACGAGGGTAACGTCGTAGTTGATGCATGCAAGGAATGGTTCTGGAAAATCTCATCGGTCAGGTCGGGATACTCGAAGCCGCGTGTGGCGAATACAACAGCGTGTACATAATAATAATAATCGATGTCGTTCGTTTGTCGTGCGCGCGCGCGAAATGATGCGTGTAACCTTTTCTTCGTGTTCTTCGGCTCTGGATTTCTGGATTCAATGTTCTCGAGCGTGTACGGCGTGTACAGTCGCGTAGATAAAAAATAACGCATTTTCTTCTTCCTTTTTTTCTTTCTCTGCTTGTCTGGCTGGGGCAATGTATAGCACAATTTGTGTATGATATATAGATCATCATCCGTGTGAAGCAAGCGTACATACAAATAGCGTATTCATCGATAAAGCGGTTGATGACGAGCAACTGCAGGAAACTTGAACGTCAAAAACGTGAAAACGATGTCCGATGCGTGGAAATAGTGAGCGCTTTTCTTCTAAAAACCCTGTTTTTGATCAGAGAAAAGGAATAGTAGTCGCGTCAGTGATTGGAATAATTGCGTCGTTTAGATCTTACCCTTGTGCCTTTCGTGTGCGTGTGAAAATGAAACTGCGATACGAGCATACGCGTACAGATCGTGCAGTCAAAAAGTGAAGAGATGCGACGAAAGACGACAGAAGAAGAAAGAATAACGAGAGAGAGAGAGAGAAAATAGCTCTCTCTCTCTCTCTTTTAATCTCTGCGTTCATTCGCGCGTTTGTCTTTCCATCCTCCGCGTCTTTGAAAAGAGCGTCAAGAAAGTGGAGAGTCGTTCGGTTGCCCTTCTCGTTTCGTTTCGTTTCGTTTCGAGGAAAAAAAGCAAAACACCCTAAATACAAAAGGTGTTTGAAGAAAATAGAAGAAAACAACACAACGGAGAGCGGAGCCGCGCTTCTTCATTCATACCACTCGTAAACCACGGCGCGCGAATACGAATTGTATTGATGTACGCGCGAACACTCGCGTCTTCTCTCACGTCGACGAGCGGTAAATTTGTATCTCCTTGTTCATCTTTGAGAACTCGCGTTTCGCATCACTTGCAAAATCGACGGAGGAGATTTGCGACGCGTGCGATGAGCAAATACACACCGGGCGACGCGTTGACGAACGTGACGGTGGTCGTCACCGGTTCAAACCGTGGGATTGGTTTACAGTTGGCGAAAGAATTGCTCGAAAACGATAACGTGGTGGTTACCACGGCGCGTGACGTCGGTAAAGCGAAAGAGTTGTTGGATTTGCAAAGCAAATACGGAGAAGACAAGGTACGCGTAACCGAGTTGGACGTCGGTTCGGAAGCGAGCGTAAAAGAGTGGGCGAGTAATTTGGCTAAGGACAAAATCAAGGTTGACGTTTTAATTAACAATGCGGGTATAATCGGTACTGAGCCAGGCTATAAAAAATGGACGTGGGATCTCGTCGATCAGAACGAGATGATGGAAGTCTTTCGAGTGAATTCAGTCGGTCCGCTCATCGTATCGCAACAGCTGCTGAAACACAACGTCTTAAATCGCCCGGCGTTGATTGCAAACGTCACCTCGAAAGTAGGATCAGTGGATGATAACGGGTCCGGGAAGGGCTACGCATACAGAGCGTCCAAGGCGGCTTTAAACATCATCAACAAGTCCATGTCCATCGACTTGAAAGAAGAGTTCGATTGCACGTGCATGTTGCTCCATCCCGGATGGGTCCAAACCGATATGACCGAGAAGAGAGGTTTGATCGAAACGCCAGAGTGTGCTAAAGGGTTGATTAAAGCGTTAGAGGGTAAGTACGGTCCACTGAACGGGTGCTGGTACGATTACAAAGGCGACGAGATTCCTTGGTAATTCGTTCTTCCTATTCTCGGCTCGAGGCGTAGCGCATTAGCATCGCATTAACACAAACATGAACACAAAAAAATATATCCAAATAGAAACCATCGATTCGTCATCTGCGCGCAAGTAGCGTTCGAAAGCACCCTTCAAATGGTCGTTTCGCGTCGTCACGGTAAAAGTCGAAAAAAAATGTTCCGAACGCTAATTTTGATTCTTTTGACCTTTGTGCTTCTTCTTCTGCTGCTCAAATCTCTCCCCTTTTTTTGGCGTGTGGCTCTGTGGAGACGAAGGAACTTTTTTGAGTCAGAATAAATTTTTGTTCCCGCTGATGCGAAAGAACAAAAACGCACTTCTTTCTCGCACTCGCGCGCGAGACACGTAAACTTTGCGTTCGAAAGTAAAAGGAAGAATACTTCTCCCGCGCGAATTTGTCGTCGCGTCGAGGATAGAAAATTCGCGAAAGTGGGGACAGAGAGAGAACGAACTCGTTTTTTTTTGTAAAAAATTTATCTTTTGTGAAAGGAAAGAGAGTCGTGTGTGTGGTGGTGAGAATACGTGGCCATGAGCGACCGAGTGAAAATAACTCCGACGCAGTCGCACGAAGATCTCGTCGCGCAGATGCTCCTTAGACAGTCGCCGTCGGTTGGGAACATGCTGAACCCAAACTCGATCGCGAAGACGCCGAGTCAGGCGGAGTTTGAGCAGTTTTTTCAAGCGCACGCGGCGGCACAAGCGCAAGCGATGATGGCGAACAACAACAACAACAACAACAAAACGACGCCAGGAGGAGGAGGAGGGTCGACCAGCAACAACAACAACGTAGGCGGGATGACGCAGAGCGGATCCGGTCTGGATTTTACGAACATGAGCCCGACGGAGATTATGAATAATAACAACGCGAGCGCAGGCAACGGGTCCGCGGAACAGCCGCCGAAAGGGATCCCGAAAGTTGCCTCTTTGGATATGTTGAGGACGATGTTTTTCCAATCCGGGATGGCCAACGGAGGGACCACGGGCGTTCCTGGCATGACGCCAGGGAACATGCTCGGGTTGATGCAAAATCCATACGGAGGAAGCAACCCGAATTTAGCGAATTTGGGGCAACAGTTCATGCAAAACGTGGCGAACACGACGACAGGATTCACTCCACCTGGTGTACCGACGACGACCAGGACCGGCAAGCCGGGAAGACCGCGAGGTTCGACTAAGAACGGCAACGCGTCTACGACGGCTGCGTTGAAAGGAAATGGCGTGCAAAAACAAAACTCAAAGAAAGGCTCGATGAAATCAAACGACGGCTTAGAAGCGTTAGCGATGGCAACTGCGGCTTCGGATGCGAAGAATAGTAAGAAAGGCGCAGACGCCGCGAGCAACAAAAGGTCGGCACCGGGCGCGACGACTTTGGGAGGCAAAGAAACAAGTACAAAACCAGGGGACGATAGCAACAACAAAAAGAGTAAAACTAGCAGAGACAACGATACCGCGTCCGATGAAGATAACACCGCCGAACACGTGAAGAAAAACAAGCACGTGCAATTGGGCGAAAACGAAGATGAGGACGATCCAGAGATGGCGGAAATCCGTCGCCAAAGACGCATGCTATCAAACAGAGAGTCCGCTCGTCGTTCGCGCAGACGTAAATTAGATCACGTGGCGCAGTTAGAAGGCCAAATCGCATCTTTACAACGAGAACAAGCGCTGTTACTCGAAAGGTATCGTCAAAGTGAAGAAGCCAGAGAGCACGTGTTTCGCGAAAACTCCGTACTGAAGAAAGAGTTGGCGAAGAAAGGCGTGGACGTCAACGCGATGCTCATGACGAATATGCGCCAAAGTGCGAGCGCAGAGAACTTAACCAACATGGCCGGTAATAATGCCGCTGCGATTGCCGCCGCTGTAGCCTCCGGGGCGAACACGTACATGCCGAAACAGAATTCCGGTAGCATCAGCAACTTGGCCATGTCCGTCGGACCGAGTAACGTGAATCTAGCCGATGTGAGTGAAGGTATGCTTCGCATACCATCCATGCCGAGAATATCATCCGTCGGTGATTTAGTTAAACGAACGATATCGTCTGAAGCGCTGGCGAATTTCGAGCAACAGCAAGCTGCCATCGCAGCGCAGATGGCATCCGGCGCCGCCGGGCTCATGGCTGGCGGCGCCCAGCAAAACGGAGCGAGCAAAGACGGCGCGAGTCCTCGCGGCTTCGTGCCTTTCCGACCGACATCGAGTTACCAAAACTTACTCGAAGCTGCGAAGCTTGCGGAGAGTGCAGAAAAGGAGAAGAAAAACAACGCCAAGAAGGGCGCCGCCGCCGCCGCTTCGAAGAAGTTGGCGAAAGAGGAAGGTAAATAAAACAGCTTTTCACTCGTATTAGTTTTAATGATATATTTGACGGAACCTCTTCCCACTCACTCTCTGTTGCATCTCCCGAAAAGGAGAAAGAGAAGGAGAGAAAGAGAGACGAATGTATTTTGTGTACAATAACAAATGTTTACACGTGGTGTGTTTAATTAAACTTATTGAAATAAATAATCACTTCATTTTCTCGTTTTCGTTTTCGGGTGTTGCGTTCGATGTCGATCGACGATCGACGACGCGCGGAAGATGTGTGTGAGAGACTAAAACAAAATTATCTCGTCTTTCTGACTCTCGAGCTTCGTCTTCTCCCGTCGCTCTTAAAAGCCAAATACGACAAACTTATCATTTGCAACGCGATGATGACCACGAAACCGGTCATATCTCCGCCCGCTGCTTTCATTCCAGCATTGTTAGCGACCAAAAAATATAACGTCGGAGCGACCGTCCATAATAACATTTTCATCATTTTCTGGTCGTTTTCGCGCACGGCAATAACTTTCAACACGGAAAGAAACACGTGATTAATGCCCCATAAGCCCCAAAACATCGCTCGCGCCTCTGTTTTTTAGAAAGTTGGAGAAGAGAAAAAAGGTGCGATGAGTCAGAATTGAATTGGAACGCAAACAATTTGCTTTTTTTTTTCTTTACCTTTGCCGCTCGGATTCATCAGTTGCAACATCTTCCCATCGTCCATGCCTGGAAGCGGCGTCGTCGGAAAGATGACGTCTCTCCCCGCGGGAATGATGATAAACGCGGAGGAGAACAGAGCGATGTTTTTCATTAAACTGTCCATCTTTTTATTATTATTATTATGTGTGTATGTGTTTGTTGTTATGAGGTGTTTTTCGACTGCAAATTCTCAAACTCAAATTGGAGCTTTTTGAAAGATATTTTTGTCCCTTTTTTTGATGGTCTGTCGGTGTCAAATCTCCACTTTTCTCTTTCTCTACTACGGGTGTTGTTGTTTGGGGAAAAATAATGGCGACGACGACATCATCAACGTCATCGTCTCGCTTCTGTTCTCCCGCGCGCGTCGTTTCGCGTCGTCGTCTTCCTTCGCGCGTCGTATGTCGTCGTCGTCGTTTCCGTCGTTTGTTATCAGCGGCGGCGAGCGGAGACGACGACGATAACACGAACAACAACAACAACAACAACAAAAGCGAGTTGAGCTCGTTGGACAAGTTGCTTTTGGGGAAATCGAACGAGACGACGACGACGACGACGACGACGACGACGGCGACAACTTCGAACGATACCTCGAAGAAACCGCCGGTGTTTAGAGAAATAACCGTGAAATTGGACGAGGAGACGGCGGCTAATTTGTCCGTCCGAGTGCAATCGGCTTCCTCGCGCGTCGTCCAAAACACGCAATATCCTCCCTTAGGTATCGTTCTAGAGCCAACTCGAGAAGGGGTGAAAATAACCGAAGTGACGGACGCGTCGTCTCCTTTTAAAGAAAACGACATCGTGAGAGCGGTTTCCGGGATGATACCGACGATGAAGTACGGTCAGGGGAACTTGTTGTTGGGAGGTAACGGTCGGCCGGGCTTTAATCGGGTGATGTGTACGGTGCGCTCCGCGTTGGAGATAAAAGAAGAAGAAGAAGAAGAAGAAATAGAAGAAAACGAAGAGAGGCTATTACAGTCCATAGATATGGAGTTCGAGACGTGTTTGAAAGCAATTCAAAGTAACGGAAAAGCAGGCGATTATGAAGTAGTTTTAGTCGTCGAGAGACGCGCTTCGGCGGAGTAGAGTAGTAGTCAAGGGTGCAGTAAAATAACAAATTAGAAACCAACCATGCTCGCTAAACGCAGTTCGTTAATGTTCGCTTCGTCCATGCCGTTGCCACCATATTTCGGTCGCATGTTTCGAAACTTGGCCAATTTTTCCCAAAAATCGCTCTTACCCACGCCAGCGACCGCAGCATCGAACACGTCGCGGTCGTCCACCAACGCCAACAACATGCGAGTCGATCCAAACGCTTCGGAGTTGAGTTCGAACTTTTCCTTTTCCGCGGCGTCTAATGCCGCGACGTCTTTTTCTAAAGAGCGCATGATATCTTCTATTAAATCTGGCGAGCAGCGTAAACCAAGCATTCGCAGCGCGATGGCTAATCTCAGACCTGGACTATCTACGGAGGAAACATCTTTACATTCCAACAATTCTGGCACTTTTGCTTCGACCTCGCTCGCGCCAAACACATCTTTATAACATTTCTTGATACCTTCGAAATGATCCGCGCCGACCACAGCAACCACGGAATCATTGCTCTCACCGCCCGCATCTGCCACGCACTTGCGAATGCTCGAAGTCATGATTTGATCTCGTTCGTTGATGATGTACTTCTGAAACGCGTCGTCCTCGGTTATGATCGAATCGCACTCCTGTCTCAATTTATCATTTTCTGGCAACAACAATCTGTAATTTCGCTCCGATTGTTTACTAAACGCCTCGTCCAACGCCTCTAACGTCGGTTCAGTGACTAATCTCCCGTACGTGCTTCTTTTTGGTCTGTCTGCAAACACAATCTTCGCGTCCACGTACATCGCCGCCGCGTACACCAGCGGTTCCGCCGGCAACTGTTCCCGCATGGACAACCAAAAATCTCCAACCAAAGCATCTTTATCCACTTCCGATTTCATCTCTCCGGCTAACCGAGTCACAAAAGTCAACGCCTCGTCCAACTGCGGGTCTATCATCATCTGTTGCACGCCTTGCTCGAACGTGACCACGTTGCCGTGCTGGTCGCCGTGTTGCGCGCTGACGGCGGTTTCGCACACCACGAATTTCGGTTTAGCTCTCATGATGAATTCTGCGGCTTCGTACTCCTTCGCGGTGTGCGTGATGCCGAATAAGGAAACTTTATCGTCCAGACGTTCGCCGGTTTGGAACGTTTGTTGTTGTTGTTGTTGCTCGTCGGCAGAAGCGGCGGTGGTGGGGACGCGGTGGTGTCGATGACGATGATGATGATGATGTTGACGACGATGGAATCCGCTTTTCGACGACGAGAAAGGTCTCAAAGTGTTCTTCTTCGCGAACGCGTTTTGTTGGGTGGAAGACGACGCGGACGTCGTCGCGAGGTGTTGCGGAAACGCGCGAGCGCTCGTCTGCTGCGTTTGGTAACAGAACATGGTTTTTATTGTCTCGATTGCGATGCGTCTGCGCGCGTGTTTACGTGTGACGCGATTTTCATTTTATCCACAAAAAAAGCACACGCGTGGCAAAGAAGAACACGCAACGGCGCGCGAGAAGAACGACGCGAGAGCGCTCGAGCGAAACAGAAAGAATACGTCGCGTTGCACAATCTTAAAAAAAACGAATACTTTTCCAAGTGCGCTATGCGTACATTTGAATTCAAATAATCACATGTCTTTCTTCCCGGTTCTCTCTCGATGTTCGGCGTACCACACGGGAACCTTCACGTGGCTCGTCGTCGTGAACGTCTTCCCGGCTTCGCCGCCCATCATGTCCGAACCTTTCGGCACTTGATTTCCTTTCGTCGTCGTCCCGGCTTTCTTCGCGTTCTCTAAGTCTCGTTTCAACTGTCGCTCTTTTTCTTCTCTCTTCGCTTTGTTCTCCTCGCGTCTCGCCTTCGACTTTTTGTTCGACTGCCGCTTGTTTCGAGGCAAATTGTTGTTGGAACCTCCTCCACCTTGTTTCTTTTTCCCGGGCGGCGCGTTGTTCACGTTAAACGCTTTGTTGTTATTCTTATTCTTCTTTTTCCCGCTATCATTCTTCTTTCTGTTCACGATCCACGCGCCGACGGCGACGACGAGCGCGACGACGACGAGCGCGCCGTTCTCGTTGCCCTCGCTTCGATTCTTCGTCGTCTTCTTTCGCCTTTGCGCGACGACCGTTCTGGTATTTGCCATGGCTTCTCCCCTTCTCTTTTTTTTTATGTGTAAAAATAGTATAACTCCCGCGGTGGTAGTTTTGAGCGAAAACGAAGAGAGCGATTCTTGGTCTCGATGACGACGACGTCGATGTGTTCGTGTGTGTGTGTGTATCCCGTCCGCTCTCGGGAGGATAAAAGTGATGCGGAGGAATTTGGAAATTTCCATCATCAAAAATTCCAATTTTCTCCGTTTTTTGTGCGATATTTTTTACAAAAGTGCGCGCGCACAACACACACTTACACGCACACACACATAAACACCCGCGAAGGAGGAGAGCGCGTGATAAAAACATGGTGAAGAGAGGTTTTAAAGCGGTCGCTCTGAACGACTCCTTCGACGAACCCCCACGGAGGAATCGAGAAGAAGAAGAAGAAAATGATGACACTAACAACGATTCGGAGGCAACCACGACCCCGTCGTCAACGGCCACGAACAACAACAACAACAACAACAACAACAACAACAACAACGACGAGTTCGTGACGCCGATGACGACGTTTCACTCGACGAAAACCAACACTAACAGCGCCATGAATAATACCAATGCGACATTTATTGGTGCCGGATCGAACGAGAAGATCGTCAGCAGCAACGAGTCGTCGCCGAATAGCGCGACTCGGCAGTCGATGGAATCGAGAGATACGATTTCGGAGTTGCCGCAAACGCCAAAGAGAGACTTGTATTTTGAAGGCGGGGAAGACTTTCGCCACCAACACAACCGGTCGATCAGCGCGACGTCGATGGATGGGTTAATCTCCAGATTAGACGAGGAGAGCGGGAGTGGGGTTGGAGAGACGACGAGCGTTCGATTCAACGAGTTTTCAGACGCGTTCGGCGGACGACTCGGGGCGAGAGAGAGAGAGGCGGCGACGACGAACAACGCGTTCGTTCGAGCGTGTTCGAAAGCGCTGGATATTCCGTGGTGTTTCGGGGAAACGAGGAGAACGAGGAAGAACGTGGTAGCGACTGTGGTTGTTTTGCTGTTGATTTTGTTCGCCGCGATTCCTCTGAGGCACTGGAAACACATGTCTCGATAGTAGAAAGCTTGTAGCACGATGTAAAGTACTGTAGTGAAAATTTAGAAATATACAGACTTTTGTACAACACTGTTCGCGTCTCTCTCTCGCGCGCGCTGCACGCGCGGCTGACTAAAACAATTCCTCTATTCTGCGCTTAAAAGTTTCTGCCGAAATCTGGCCCCATATCCGGTGGCCCGATGTAATCAATCCTCGGTCCCATCCCTGGATGCAACGGCTGTCTCGGAAACGACGGTGGTCCTCTGCCGCTAAACGACGGATCCTCTCGGTATCCTCTGACGAGTTCGTTCTCTCGTCGTTCGCGCTCTCGTCGTTCCCACTCCTTGCACTTCAAGCACTCCTTCTCTTTCGGCTCCGCGTGGTCGAATATCTTCTCTTTCAACATTAATTCGAAGATACCTTCCCCGAATTTTTTACTCTTTTCGTCCGCTAGGAAGCTCTCGATCGTCGCGCCCTCCTCCGGGGGGCAGGCGACCAAAAGCGTCTTTATCTCGTCGTCTTCTTCTTCTTCTTCCTCCTCCTTGTCGTCGTCGTCGTTCGCACCACCCTCCGCTTCAAACGTAAACGTAAAATTCACGCTGTTTCGCCCGACGTCGGTCGAGTGCACGCGCAAAATGTTCCTCTCGGTTCGCGAGCTCGGTTTTCGATCGTCGAATCGGTACGTCGTCGTCGCTTCGTCGTCGTCGTCGTCGTTTCCACTTTCGCGAAGAGAACGACGACAACGGTCCCACCCGCTGGCGAGCACGAACGCGCGGACGAAAAGTCTCGCCAGCGTCCGCTTCGAAACAACGACCGCGTCGTCGTTCTTCGACTTCTTTCCCTCTCGAAGAAGAATAAAACGGATTTCCGAGCGCACCAGCGCGAACACCGCCGCTCGCGTCGGCACGGGACAGTCTTTCATTTTGACGACGGCGACGTTTCCGCCGCGTGGGGGTGATGCGCGCGCGCGTTTTTGCGAGCGTTGTTTGAAGAAAGAAAGAAAAGATCGAGAGAAAAAAAAAAGTTCCAATTCGCATGTAAAATCACAAACGCATACGTACATCGCGCGCGCTCTCCTCCTTCGTCGAAAACCCGTCTCGAATTTTCGTTGGCGCGCGCGAGAGTACCACATTTCACGACGTGAGTTTGAAATATAATGGTACATCCTTTCTTATCGGTTCTTATTAATATAACACGTGTTGTGAGCTAAATTCTGTCGTTTTGGTCTCTCTCTCTTCTCTCTAACTTTGGGTCTCTCTCTCTCTCTCTCTTCTCTCTCGTTATTATTTCCTAAACCCCATCAATCTCCCCGCGCTACTCTCCATGGCCAAAAACACCCCACACATCCCCCCACAAATCATCGCGGTCACCGCGGTCGGTTTCTTCAAGCACACCGCGCTCGTCGTTGTCTTCGCCCCGGCCCACATTCCGAAAGGGTAAGACACCGCCGGGAAGGCGATCACGGTCGCCCAATCGTACGCGTTGAAGTTGGAGATGACTTTGGAGAAGGACGGGTGACTGTCCGCCACGGGGTGCGAGGGTTGGTCCGTTATTACGCCCATTTTCTCTTACTACGCGCCCGCGCAAAAAGTCTGAAGACTGACTGACTGCAAGTCTGATGAATGAGGTCTCTCTCGTTTTCCCCTTTTTGATTGATTTTTTCGTTTTGGGCGGAAAAAAATTTCTCATCTCTCTCTTCTCTCTTCAAATTCAAAAACGCTCTCTACGTGCTGCTTTATTGCTTTGTTTTATTAAAAGAAAGTGTTTGTTTTATTAAAAAGATGCCTCAAGGTATGGGCGCGGACGCGTCGTCGCCACCACGATTCGTGGACGAGTTGGACGAGCGCATGAAGAAAGCCGGGGAAGTCTCCGGGAGCGGGAGACGGGCAAAATATTGGCCTTTTTCTTCGTTTTCTTCGGGAACGACGACGAGGGAGAAGCAAAAAAAACAACATCGCGAAGAAACTGCGAAGAGGGAAGAGGAAGAGAAGAGTTTAAAAACGACGACGACGATTACCGAGAAGGAAACGGAGGAAGACGAAGACGAGGAGACGAAGACGATGACGATCGTGCAGAGAGCGACGTCGGATACGACGAAAATGCTCATCTCTGGTGGCGTCGCCGGCGCGTTTAGTAAATCGTGCACGGCACCTTTAGCTCGGTTAACCATTTTAAGACAGTTGCAAGGCACGAACGCGGTTCCGGGATGGTCGAATAGCGTCGTCGCGCAGAAAGATTTAGGAATCGTGAAGAGTTTGCGTCACATCGTGAATACGGAAGGCGTTCGTGCGCTGTGGAAAGGGAACGGAGTGACGATTGCGCACAGATTGCCGTATTCGGCGATTAACTTTTACACGTACGAGAACACGCTGGACTTTCTCGAAAACGAAGTCGAGGGAAGATGGGATGTGAAAGAGTATCAGGCGTGGGAAGTGACGAAGAGGCTCGCGGCCGGGGCGTTTGCTGGATGCTTTTCGTGCACTTTAACGTATCCTCTGGATTTAGTGAGAACGAGGTTAGCCGCGCAAGTGACGCCGACGGTTAGGACGAGCGGAGCGGCAACTACGACGACGACGATGAACGGGCAACAGCAACAGCCACGTTATAAAGGAATATTAAGGAGCATGCGAACGATTGTTAGCGAAGAAGGCGCGAGAGGTTTATATCGCGGCTTACCGCCGACGTTAGTCGGCGTTGGGCCGAACTTGGCGATAAACTTCGCCGCGTACGAAACGTTGCGAAACTATTTCGGCAACAACACCGGCGAGTTTGGAAAAGAGAATCCGATGTTTATCAGTTTGGCGTGCGGGTCAGCCTCTGCTGTTGTTTCGGCGTCGGCAACGTTCCCATTAGATTTAGTTCGTAGACGCATGCAAATGCGCGATGCAACGAAAGGAGACACTTTCTTAGCCGTCTTCAAAAGAGTCATACGGAAAGAAGGCTTTGTCGGTTTGTATCGCGGCATCTACCCGGAGTTTGCGAAAGTTGTTCCGGGCGTTTCAATCACATACACGACGTACGAGTTGTTAAAACGTTTAGCAGGAGTAGATACAGGTAGAATGTAGAACGTAGAACGATAGAATGTTTAGCATGTAGAGTTGCTTAATTTTTGATAATGATACGCATTATTTAACATTTAGATAAAGTTATGTCTGTGTTGTCTCTTCAGTTTTGTTTTGTTTATCTGTGTGTGTGTGTCTCTCTCTCTCTCTCTCTCTCTCTCTCTTTCTCGTTCGGTTGACAAAATATTTCCTCAGGTGCACAGCATTAAGTTATAATACGGCGGTTCTGGAGCAAAGCGACGAATAATCTCGTAGATCACGTCTTTAGGAATATCACTCAAAGTTGTTGTACGAGCAACACCTCGCGGAGAGTGCTGCTCGCTCGTTTCGTTTTGTTCTTCTGTTTCGTCTTCTTGTTTTGCGTGCGCGAACGTCCAAACGCGCAAAGTTTCCCTTATGGCTGATTGGAACGCCATACACGAATGGTAACATTCCAGAGTCACGTTCGCTTTGGGTGTCCAATCTGTAATCGTTCTCGGATACGTTATTGAAAACACCCTCGCAGTTTCTGCTCTTCCTTGAGACGAAGGCGCCATGTCCCCATCATCCTCTCCGGATTCTTCGTCCGACGAGTCCACAGTTTCGGGCGGAGGATAAAACAGCGGACTATCGTTAATCACCAACCTAACCGGTATTTTTCTCTCATCTCTCCCTCCTCCGTGACCAACGTCATTGCCGCCGTCGCCTTCCTCCTCGTCGTTCCCATCCGAACGTTCCTCTTCTCCCGTATCCTCACCGTTTCCTCTCGAAACCCACGACGTCTTGAACGTCCACGGGTGCGTCAAGTACGTCTGCTGTCTGTGTCTCTGCCCGGGTTTTAACAGCTTATACGGCTGATGATTGCCGTCGTAATCGATCCACATCATTCGAACGTTCTCGTGTGTTCTTGATTTTACGAAGAAGAAGAAGTGTCATCGAAAGGTGAGCTTTGAGAGAGAGAGAGAATATCGCGAAAAGACAAGAGAGAGAAAAAAACGCCCACATCACGCACACACAAACAACGCGAAGAAAAAACGCACGCACCCGTTCTCGAACCACACGTGGCAGCTTCGCTCCGACCGCCCGGACCGGACGGTCGTTCTCAAGTCTTCCTCTCCGATTAAAAGCAGCGGATCGATTCGGTGCGGGAACAACCACTTCGTCTCGTCCGCGCTCAGAGAGAAAAGAAGTTCTTCTTCGTTGTTTTCTTCTTCACCGCTTTGCAAACGACGTCCGCGACGTCCGCGACGACGACGACGAGAAGACGTCGTCGACTTTGTCTTCTCGAGCAAAACTTGCAGCGGACGCAACAAGAAGGAGAGAACGACGAGGAGAGCAGACGCGACGACGCGCATTTGAGACGAGCTTTGGTTCGCGCGCGTTTCAAAGCAGCGCGCGGTGTGAAAATTTTTGGCGAACGCGTGCGAGTATTTTTTTGTTTTTGGCATCGATGATGATGTGTCTTGTCAACAAATGCGCGCGCGATTTCGATTTCGCTTTATATTAACACTCGCATCATCATCGCAACTGTGACTATCTACTCTCTCTATTTACACATATACCTACGCATCTAAAATCTTTCTCTAATGTTTCTCGTCTATTATCAAGCTAGCAATTTTCTCCAGTGCGACCGCGCGGACCAGGTATGATTTAACTCCCCCTCACTTCGTTGATACTCCTCCTCCGTTAACACGACACCGGCGGTCCAATCGACCATTTCTGGGGCTGTCGGATGAGACGCTCGATATTCCGCCGAATACGCACCTTTCATGTTGACGTGAACGTGGATGGGATCGTGCTGGTACTTTAGCCAGCAGTCTTGATACTTGAACTCTCCGGCAGCGGGCGCGAAACACCCGTGTTCTTTCGGACAGTACACCCACACGTTGCACGGATAGTAATTCGGCGGTTTTGGCACGTAATCTTTGCACGACTGACAGCACGCTCCGGCGTCGGGTTGTTTATTCTGGCCGCCCCAAACGTTCGCGTACCCGTCGTAGTCCGTGTGTTCGCTCGTAAAACACGACTCGTGTTTCTTCAACTCGTTTCTTTTCACATTCCTCTCCAAATCGTGCGCGAACAACCATTTGATCTGCGGACCGCAACAGTTTTCGTTTCCGATCGTTCTCAGCACTTTCTCCGCTTTCTCCCTCGGAAAACCGGCTTGGATGAGCCCTTGAACGTTCTTCTCTTCCGGATCGTACGTCTTCTCCACTACCGGCGTTAATCCCGAGTTGCTGTTTAACGAAACGCCACCCAACGCGTGCACTCTTCTCGCGCCGAAAACATCATCATCCAGAAAAGTCGCGACGACTGAGAAGAAGAAGAAAACGAAGAGCGACGAACGCGTCATCTTCGCGTTCGCGTCGCTCGTTCCTTTCTCCTTCTTTGTGCCGCTTCCGCTCGCTCGCTCGTTTGCCGTGAAGTTGTCGTCGAATGTCAAAAACAAAACAGTTTAGGGTTTTGTGTGATACCCTAAATTGGGCCGCGTGTCGCCAAGAGCCACAGGACACAACATCTCTTCACTCAGATACGTCCGCGCGTCGTTTGATAGAGACAGAGCGATACCAGAGAGCACAGAAATACACAAAACGATCGATCATTGAGTACGGTATTCCTCTACTCGTTTTGTGTGAACACTTCTCGTGCGCGGTGTAGAGAGAGAGAGAGAAGATGTCTTCTAAATACGGCGCCAGTGCCTCGGACAATCAACAACAAAACGAGCGAGATCCTTCCAAGTCGACGTCGTCTTCGAGCGAAGATGTGAGCGCAGAAAAAGAGAAAAACCACAACAACAAGAAGCGGGATTTATGGAACCTCCCGGGTGGTCCGGTCGACCCGGGTTTTTTCGCGAAATACAACGACTGGGTCCGGAGGAAACCTTTGGAAGCGATGGCGGGTTCTTTACTCGTGATTGTCTTGTTGGGCGTGTTCGAGTCGGTGCGAGACGATTGGCAGATATTACCGTACTACGGCGAGGCGGTGATGTTAGAGACGGTGTTGAGTTTAGATAACATCGTGGTGTTTCACCAAATCTTTGAGAGTTTAAAAGTACCGAATTCGAGACGACCGAGTATTTTATTGATGGGGGTGCCGATTATGATTGGCGTGCGCTTGTCGCTGTTTTTGGTGTTGAGAGGGATGTTGTCCAAGTTTTGGCCGGCGTTTATCGTTATTGGTTTGTATTTAGCGTACCAAGGGTACCAGACGATGATCGAAGACGACGACGACGACGACGACGATGACGACGAATATGAAGGTGAAGTAGACGAACAAGCGCAAGGAGTGACCGCGGTTGTGAGAAGAATGTGTCACTCGGCAGGGTGGGTTACGAAGAAGTATCACGGAAGCGCCCTCTGGGTCATTGGCGGAGATGAATTGATCGAGGAAAAAAATGAAGGGGTTATTTCTTCTACGAGAAAGTGTATGGTGACACCCGCGATGGTTTGTCTCATCGTCATCGAGTTGTGTGATATCATCTTTTGCATCGACGGCGTGGCGACGATTTACGAGTTGGACCATTATGAACTGCGAGCAGCGATCATGGGGGATATTACTGCGGCATTATTTGTGAGAACGTGCTATCCAGTCGTCGGAAACGCGGTGAACTTATTTCCAGACGTGAAGTATGCCGTCGGCTTGACTTTGATTTTCGTCGGTGTAGATATGATATTGGACGCGTTTGATATCGATTTGCCGGCGTGGGCTTTGGGCACATTGATGCCGATCTTGTTCATCATCGGGATCGCGAGCTCATTGATTAGAGGTGGGGGTACGTCGAAGGATTTGACTAAAATCCTAGGAGACGATTGCAATGATACGAATAGCAGCGTCGTCGACAGCGACGACAAGGAGAAAGGACGCGAAGTTAAATAACATAGATTGAATAAATAAGGGCTTAAAAAAAGAGAGAGAAGGGCGAGAGCCAAAGTTTTCGACGCGCGGGCGTTTTGTGTAATTCTACTAGTTACTAATGCATATGATACTATTAAAACTATATTTCTTTTTTAAACGCGTTTATGCGTTTCCCGTCTGTGGCGTCGTCGCCGCCCAGTCTCGTAAATATCGTCTCTCGTACCTCTCCACTTTCCGTTCTAAATTGTTTTTAAGCGAGAGCACCTCGGCGGATGCCTTTGTCAATTCGCGAAACGTCTCGGTCACTCTTCTCGCGTGCACGGGTATCATTTTCGGCGGTTTCCTTTTTCTCTTCTCTGCGCTTTCGTCTTCATCATCATCATCACCACCCACTCCTGCTGCCGCTGCTGCCGCTGCCGCGACGACTTCGTTCGCGACTGCTTCCCACCCCAAACGCCCCATCGCATACCTCGCCGAAGCGATCGACATCATCGCCTCTCGCGTCTTCTCTTGGTACTCGCACCTTTCTCTCGAGTACGCGCTCACTAAATCAAATATCTCCGCGAACGCGCGCTCCTGGAGTCGTTCTTCTTCGTCGTCGTCTTTTTCTTCTTCCTTCATTTCTCTGTTTTCTCTCTCTTTCTCCTCCCGCCCACTACTTCTCGCGATTGAGTGAGACCTTTGCGTGTAACTAACTGTACGTAAACACAAAAAGAACATTTAGGGTTTAGAAACAAAAGCAAACTCCGTGTGAAAAAAAGCAAAAAAAGACAAAAAAAAACAAGTGGCTCTCCGAGCGAACTTCGACACAAATTAACAAACGAGAGAGAGAGTCGTATATTATAAAACTTATCACTCTTTCCACCTCTCGTTTTGCGCGACGTTTTGGAGAGAGAAAGAATCGGATCTTCTCCCTCCCTCACTCTCGCTCTCGTACCTCTCTCTCCTCGTTTGAGATCTGATCTGATCGCGCGATTCCGATCTTTTTGCGAGTAAACGAGAGGCTTGTTTTTTTGTGTGTTTCTTCTCGATTTAGATGTTACGCGGTCGACCCCATAAAAATATCAATCATCGCAAGAAAGAATAATAAATAACAACAACGACAACGACAACGACAACAAAATGGCGAACAACGTCGACTTCATCTGAGAAAGAAGCGATACGGAGACAGCGCGAGAGAGAGGAAATTAAAAATATGGGGTGCACCTCGTCGAAACACCAACAACACCCGGAGATGATGTACCTTCCAGAAGAAAAAACCATCACCCCAACCACCGCGGATTCGACGTTTTTAGCTGTCGAAGGAGGAAGAGGAGCTTCTGAAAAAGAGGTTGTTGTTTTAGACGCGCGCGGGAAGGAGATGGAAAGGAATGCAACATTTAGCACCACCACCACTAACGACAACAACAACAAGAAGACAAACGCGAAAGCATATTTGAACGAACCGATGACGAACGAAGGGAACGGTGTTTTAACGCTCTCTACTGCGGATCAGATCTTACGGGAGGAGTACGAGAGACGCTCGAGGAACAACGCGTCTTCGTCTTCTCGCAAGAACAACCGCGGCGCAGGGGGGGCAGTGGATGGTGCCACGCAAGTACGGCAGCAAGGTGAACAACAGCATAGGACAAAGAAGAAGAGAGATGCGTCGACGTCGCGCGCGAGCAGCACGTCGCCGGCGCCTTCGTCGTCTCATAACTCGCAGAAGCAGTCTGGTGGTAGTATGCCGCAGTATTTAGGCGTGCCGCCGCCGAAATCGCTGAGCGTTTTTCGAAAAGAGAAAGGTGTAGACGAGACCTGTTTGGACCGCGTGAATAGTATTTCTTCGTCCATTACGAAGATAGGGGACCCGGAATTGAACAGTGAGATTGATCGGTACATCATGGTGACGCTTTTAGAGAGAGAACGAGACGTAGTGAGAGGGAAGGCGGACATTTTGAGGGCGACGAGCGGGAAGATATCGAGCGCGTTGGAAAAGGAGAGGAAGAGCTTGAAGAGTAAGAATGGGAAAGAGAACAAGAAAGAGAAAACGCTTCCGACAACAACGATAGCGACCAACAGTTCGGATCCGTCTTCTTTGCAAGACTCTCTGAGCAATGTGTTTGGTGCTCTCTTTTCCGGCGTCGCACCAGTCGCGGGCGACGAACAACAAAAACGCAATCTTCTCGAGCGTTCCGGCAGTAGCGACGCGACAACAACTATGCACATGAATAACGACACGTCGGTACAAGATTTATGCGGTGAGCTCCTAAAAAATGAGCGTTTCACGCACATACACGCGGCTTCAGGCGCGGTGCTTGATTCGCGGTTTATAAACGGGCGCAGAGACGCGCCCGGGGATTGGGTCGAAGTCGCCCCACCGTCGCCAGAGTCTAGGAAAAGCAGAAAATCTTCCTCGAAGAATAAGAATAAGAATAAGAATAACAGAAACAGCGGAGCAGCAACAGCAACAGCAGCAGCAACAGCAAAGAATACTAATAGTAGAGGACACCCTTCATCAAGTCATAATATTACGAGAAGTGAAAGCAGCAAACCGAAAGCTCCTGCCAAAGTGGACGATACGGAGTTTTTCAGTCCGATCGATACCCCGAAGAAGCAAGAAATGAAGAAGTCGTCGTCAAATAGTTTTGGCAACATCGCGAACGTTACCTCGAACATCGGAGCGGACAAAATGAACGCCATGTCGCGATCTTCTTCTCGTTCTCGACTGTCAAACTCTGCCAGTGCAAGAGACAAGATGCTCAACTCGAGCGGCGCTTCCAGATCAGGAGGAGGAGCAACGGACAATAATAGTGTAAATAACAACAACACTTCGAATGGATCGCTTTCGATGGGATGTGAGAATGGCGAGAAGGAGATTAGAACATCTCCGGATTCAAATCTTCCCCCGTCAAGCCCGAGAGAAATTATTGAAAGTGTACCGGAGTGAGTGAGGTTAAATATTCTTTTCAGCATCGCGATAGATGTACATGTAATATACCATCAAACGATAATTGCCTGCATTGCAATAAGTAACACATTTTAATCAAATATACACGCGTTCGATAACGACAATAATGCCACGATGATCCGATAATGGTACGTTGTTATCGTCCCGAAGGGTGCGAACGACGCGTGCTTTAGTTTTCCTTCTTCTAGTCTCTCCTTTTTCTCCGACGTTTAGTTCACCGCTAATTTCGAAAATATAGTCCAGCCTTTTCTTCTTTGTATTTTCTTTGACGACATATCTCTTTTTTTTAAGGGAATACGTGCACTCGGGAAATGTCTGTAAAGACTCCTCGTCCCCAACCGGAAGCGTATCGCGAAACGTGCTTGTATTGCCTCCGAGTATTTCCATTATTTTCTCATACTCTGCGCTCCCCGCATCGCAATTCAAGTCACCGCATACCACCGCCGCATCGACTTTCGACGACCCAAGGAATCTTTTCGAGCGCATCGATTTCTCAACAAACGTTTTCATCTCCTGCGCTTGCGCCTGTCTCGTGTCTCTCGACTTTCGCCAGAAGTCAGACTGGAAGTGCGTGTTGAACACGCACACGGTCGTGTCCTTATCCGGATCGCTCAACGCCACCCCAAGCACGCCTTTGTCAAAAAATATTCTCTCGCCACCCGAGGACGTTTTAAACCCGTGAAATACGCTATGTTTCACCGGAAGTTTGCTCAAAATCACACACCCGCTCTTACTTTTTCCTTCCGTTACATGTGGGAAGTAGGTGGTCAATTTTCTGATCAAAAGCGCGGTGCTCTCGCGATCGAAGCATTCTTGTAACGCGATCGCATCGATCAATTCTGCGATCGATGCCAAACGATTCGCTAAGCAAGCCGCGCGAACATTCAGATACGCGGGAGGTCCGCCTTGGCCTTTACACACGCCGCGAAGGAGTTGGCAGTTTAGAGAAAAGAAAACGTACGAAGTATCTGTTTCCTCCGTGTCTCTTTCCTCCGCGTCTCTTTCCTCCGAACAGAAATGGGCCACTTCTTCTATGAATTCGCACTGCTGCGAACACTCGCCGCAATCGGTTTCGTCTATCAATTCGTCCGCATTCGCGCAACACGAGGAGAAGAGGCACATGTTTCGACGTAAGTTCGTGGTATTTTTTCGAGATATAGAAAATACAAAGAACGAGTTCGAGGCGAAAAAAAGGCGCTGCGAAGCACGTGGATTAACTCTTTACGATGTGTTATTTTGGTTTATTACAAGCTACGGTTTGAAAAACGCCTCTCTCGTCGTCGTCGCCGTCGTCGTCGTCGACGACGACTTCGATAAAGAAGCGGTACATTCTATATATGTTTTTTTTCGTTCTGTGCGCTGGTCGGTTGCGGAGTCTCTCGTATATGCTCCCTCTCGCAACCTCGTCTTTCTTCTCTCCATTCTCCTCTTCTCATCTCCGCTGTTCTCTCTCTGTCTCTCTGTCTCTCTGTCCCTCTTTCTGTGTTTTCTTCTAATCTAATGATAAAATATTTCTTTTGCGATAGTGTTCACAAATTTAGAAGACACCGAGGGAGATGGCCTTGTCGATCGGCATGGTGGCGCCGATACCCATCCAGATGGCGTAGAAGGTACCGATCAAGAAGACCGTGGTCGCGACCGGTCTTCTGAACGGGTTTTGGAACTTGTTGATGGATTCCAAAAACGGAACGGTGATCAAACCAACCGGGACGGCAGCCATGGACAAAACGCCCAACAATTTGTTCGGGATGACTCTCAACGCGTTGAAAGTCGGGAAAAAGTACCACTCCGGCAAGATTTCCAACGGCGTGGCGAACGGATCCGCCGGCTCACCCAACTGAGTCGGTTCCATAACCGCCAAGGAGATGGACAACGCGATGGTACCCAAGATGACGACCGGGAAAATGTACAACAAATCGTTCGGCCACGCCGGTTCACCGTAGTAGTTGTGACCCATACCCTTCGCGAGCTTGGCTCTCAACACCGGGTCGGACAAGTCCGGCTTCTTGGTGACGGAGTTGGAGATGACCAAGGAGCGAGACTTGGTGGATTTGATGCTGCGATGATGATGATGATACAAACAGAGAAATACAGACGGTCAGTTTCAGATCGGACGAATGAAGAGAGAGTGAGAGGGAGAGAGGAAGAGGAGCAGACAGAGAAAATGCGGCTTCGAAAGAAAGCTCTGAAAGAAAAATCTCAATCGCGGTCTTCCCCTCTCTCCGCCCCTCTCTCGTTCGATGACGATGGTTTTATCTCTTTTCCTATTCGAATCAAAAATACAATTGTATGTTTTCGAGCCACTCGCGAACGCGTTTCGAGGCAAACCAGATCACCGTTCGCGACAACGCGGATCGGTGCGCGCGATTCGACGAAACTATTCCTCGTTCTGTCCCTCGAAACATCTCCCGAGAGGATTTTCCGTGCGCGCGATTGGGCCTTCATTTTCCGCTCCCCTTCACCGGAGAAAGGAGAGATATGCGTTTTTCTCAAAAGGCGGAAAAACGAAGAAAAACAGGCGACGTAATCCAAAAAAGAAAAAAATCACGTTCGAAATCTACCCCTTACCTCAACGGCGCGAACGGCATGGCGTTCGACACGGACGCTTTCGCGCTTCTCACGGATTTCGTGAAGGTCGGGCGAGCGGTGGAAACCGCGGAAGACGCTTGGATGGCAAACATATTTATGAGTAAAGTGTGTTTTTTGTAGAGGATTTCACGGGACGCTCTTTCTGCTCTTTGCTTTTTTTGCTTCAAAGATCCTCGTTTAGGGTTTGTGTAAAAAAACGCCCCTTGGGGGAGGCCTTCCCGGGGAAAAGGGGGCAAAAAAAAGAGAGAGAGAGAAGAAGAAGAAGAAGAAACCATGGAAGAAACCGCGTCACCACCACCGCTAAAAACAATCTCTTCTGAAGCAGAAGACGCGGATTACATCTCGTCGCTGAAAAAAGCGTTCGACCGCGCGGTGGTGTCCTCTCGACCGCTCCCGACGCCCGAAGATGCGGACGATATCGCCGCCTTGAAAGAGCTCGAGGATGCCGAGAAAGCTGGGGAGTATCTGGAACATTTGGTGAAAACGAGAGGCGACAGAGCAATGGCGAGACGGTGCGCGAGTGATTTGGGCGATTTGGACTCGTTCGGGAAAGAGTTGCCGTTCAAGTTGGAGTTTTATTGCGCGATTTTGGAAGAGGATGGGGGCGCGGTGGAGATGTTGACGAAGTTAGCGAGGAAATGTGAGTTACAGTTGGTTGAGCAACGATTACGGGAAGAGAAGACTTTGATGACTTTAAGACACAGACGGAACGAGTGTCTCTCGTGGATCATAAACGAACACTTCGAAAGAAAAGAGATGAGAGCCGCGTTGAACGCGTGCAGACGACTTTGCGCGACGAGCGTAAAGGACGGCGATAAACGAACGGAACACGCGGCGAGGTCCAAGGCGTTTCGAATTCTCGTCGCTTCCGGAGATGTTTCGACGGCACGCAGAATGCTCGAAACGATCGATGAAGCGAACATAGGTGGACAAGCGATGGTACTGAATAGAGCTTTGTTGTGTACTGCGACTGGTGCATACGATGATGCTCTCCAAAACTTAGTGCAAGGTGGGGTAGGCGGCGAAGCCGCTTGGTGCGCGAAAAAGATCTGCGAAAGCGCTTTACTCGTTCTCAAGGCGCAAACAAAATTGGCATTGAAATGTATCCTGGATGCCATGACTGCTAACCCGTCTGCGTATCTATCGCACCGCGAAGATGTAGTTTTAGCAGCGCTGGCGAATACCATCGCGTGCTACGATATATCCCCAAGCGACTCGAGCGCCAAAATGGCATTCTTTCGGTTCGCGAAAGCAAACTGCGGCGCGAATGAAACCGTAGGGAACTTTATCCTGAAGAAGCAACAACAACAACAACAAACTGTACCATCGAACCATTAACGCATCAAGTAGAGTAGAAATAGAGAGATAGAGAAACTTAGTTTGTTCACTAGCTTTTAGAAAAGAAAAAAATAATGTACGCGCAAAGTACGGCTGAATAAAAAGCTGTTTGTTTACTAATGATATCAAAACATCACGGGCTATTAACGCCTAACCCTTCAGAAATCCCCCAACTGACTAAATACGCGCAAATTGCCGCTAAACCACCGTTTATTAACATAAACAAGCCGCTCTTCACTTGCGCTTGATTCGTAAACCTCGCCTTTGCCGCCCCTAACGAAAACAGCGTAAACGCAGTTAAAACACACGCGCTCGCAAACAACGCGTCTTCTGACCCGCTCTTCGCCAACCTTCCGATCAAGTAAGGCATCAAAGGCACGAAACCAAACAAAGAAAACGCTATAAAAGTTACCAATCCATTCATAAAGCTGGACTCTTCCTCCGGAGGCATCAAACCCAACTCTTCGACCATCATCACGTCCACGAATATGTCCTCGTACTTTGACATCGTCTCGATGATTATCGTCGCGTCTTCCTCATTCATCCCTCTTTGCATGTAAATCTCCACCATCTCTCTCTTCTCACCTTCCGGAAAGTTATCAAACTCCCACTTCTCCCGTTTCTTCTCCGTCGTCGCGTACTCGTGCTCCGCTTTGCTCGATAGGAAATCTCCGAATCCCATGGACAAACCGTCCGCGAAGAGATTCGCAAAGCCCATCAACAAGACAATCTCCGTGCTCAAACTCCCACCTTTACTCGCCGCGACCACCGCAAACGTCGTTATGATCCCATCCAAACCTCCAAACACTAAGCTCTTAACGTATTTCCCTCCGGCTCCCGCGTGGGCTTCCTCCGCATCGTATTTGATCTCGTTATTACCTCCGTCCGCGTTCGAATCCGTCGCCTTCCTTTTAACAGTTTTCCCTTCGTGCGCTGCTCTCGACGCGGCGACGTCGTTCTCGTTGAACGCGTCTTTCGCGGCCGAGAGTCGACGCGTTAAGTTCATCGCGGCTTTTTCTCTCCTCGGTTCGTCGCCGCTGCGCGCGTAAAGTTTAAAAAGTACGCCGGGGGTGTCGCAAACCTTCCTTTGCGTTTTAAAATCTGGCGAAATTGAGAGAGAGACGTGTCTCGCTCTGGGAAAGAAAAGTGAAAAGAGCTCACAGAGAGAGAAGCGAACGCGCGCCGCGAGCATCATTTTAAAACGAGTTTAACATAAATTCGTTACGATGATTATTATTGTATGCGTTTTTCACATGAACACGTTCTTTCTATGTGCGCGCTTTGACCGCTTCAGGTCTTCCCTTTCCTTTTTCTCCCGCGGTTTGGACGCTCTTCTTCTTCTTCTTCTTCTTCTTCTCTCTCTCACTCTCTCTCTCTCTCTCTCTCGACGCGTTCCACTTTTACTTTTCTTTCACGAAGCTCGGCGTGAACGACTGTTTCCTTTTCACGTGTCTCTGCTCCTCGCGAAATTCGTCCTCGTACTCGTCGTGCGACTCGTTCAGATCTCGATCGTCCGAGAGTCTCCAGACGGAAAACTTCTCTTCCAGACCGGGCGTCCGGTCGTCGCGCAGATTTTGTCTTTGCGAAAGAGGCAGAGGCGTGCTCGAGCGTTCATCCCACTCGACCTCGAAAAGCGAACGTTGTTCTGGATGATGCCACGTTCGCGCGCGTCGAATTGTGTTCAGTCGTTCTCGTTCTCGATTCTCCGGCCCGATGGACTCGTCGACGAGTAAGCTCAAACTCACTCGAGGTGGTTCTCTCTTTTTCTTGTTCATCTTCTTCTTCTTTTCTCCTTCTTTTCTTCCTCTTACCGATACGATGCGAAACGCGTCCACCGCGGTCGACGCAAACGTCAGCAACCCCAACGCAAAATCATCGCTCGTGAACGTCCTCGGCGCATCCTCGTCGCCGTCGCCGTCGCTTCTTCTTCTTCTTCTTCTTCTTCTTCTTCTTCTTCCTCCTCCTCCTCGCGTATTTTTTTCTTCCTTTCCGTCTTCTTCAACTTTAAGAGTAACTCTCACCGGAGCGTTCGGGTAGAGCAAAGATAGAGAGAGGGAGGAAGAAGGAGACAGCGAGGGTGCGCCGAGCGCGCCGCGCGGTGGCGGAGGTCGCGGTGGTGTTGTGGACATCAAAGAGAGGTGCGTCTTTTTGTTCTTTCTCTTTTATATATTTGTGTGTCGGATTTCATCTCTGAAATTTTCTTCAAAATACAACGCTGTAGACTACGATACTTCTGCCGCTGCAACCACTACTACTACTACTACTACCACGCGCGTTCGCGAGGCACGCTTTCCCGATTTTTTACTCCACAAAGAGCGAGCAGTGCACCGTTCGACTCTTTTCTTCGACCGTGAGCAAGCACGCGACTTTTCCTCCGCGATCTTTACCTTCCTCTTTTTCTGCTATTTGCCATCGAGCGTCGACGACGACGTCTTCTTGTTCTTTTTCCTCCTCTTCGTTTCGAACTCGACCTTCAATCGGAGGGAAAGCTTGGTCCACTTTGTCCATGAGGTGTTGAATTTCGAACGTCTCGCCAGTTTCTTCGCTTCGCAATCGCGATTTTGGATCGATGGTATATATTTTATCCAGCTCTATGCCGCACGTTTTGTAGGCGAGCGCATCGGAAGAGCGATTGCCGAAACCGGCAAACATTCGAGTTTTGTTGATATCCACGTCAAATAAGCGACGCACTCGAGTGAGACATCGGATCTTAAACACTTCTGGTTTTCGAGCGACGACTTCGCGGTATAACGCGGTGGATATCGGATCTGGCGCACACATGACCGGGCCCAGCGGCAACGTCTCGCCGTTTTGCGTGAGCGTTTGTAAATACGCTCTCGTGGAGTTGCTTTGGCTAATCGCGCGACTGGTCACGAAGAGGATTTTATACCCGTTGCGAACAATCTTGCGATACAAAGCGGCGATGCCTGGATGCGCGTAATCTTTACCAACCATCGTGTATATGTGACCGAGAACGTCTGACTTCGTTATGGTTCCGTCGATGTCACTAACGACTACTTTATCGTCCGAGTCCCACAAAAACAAATTACATTCTAAAGTTTGCGTTCCAAACACTCTCGATTTGTACGAATACGTGACCGTGTTCAATCCTGGCTTCAAATCTAACGTTTTCAATTCATCTGACGTCAAGCGCGTGTTTCTTCGCTTTCGAGGAGGTTTCGGCGCTTTCGTCCCTTTCTTCTCGTTCTCGTCGTTGTTTTTATTATTAGCCTTGTTGTTACTGTCATTCCCGCTACCACTACGATGATTCCCACTCAATCCTCCCACTTTTGACTTAAACCATTTCTTCGCCCTCGTGAAATTTCCAGACGACGTCGTTGTTGTCGTAGTTACCGTTGGAATCACCTCCTCCGTTCCCGCGGCTTCTTCCGCGGAAGCGAAAGGTGCCTTCGGCTTCGCCGCTTCTTCTTCGTCTCCTCCATCCTCTTCTTCTTCTTCATCCTCCGAGCTCCTACCAGCCTCCTCCGCTTCTTCGATCGCGATGCTCTCCGTCTCGTTTAACAACGCGTCGCTACCTCCTTCTTTGTCCTTTCCTACCGCGGAATTCTTCTTCTCGACCACAGTCGTCATCGTCGTCGTCGTTTCGTCCCAACCGTCGAAATACGCGTCTTCCGGTTTGCAATTTTCGTGCGCGAACGCGCACGATCCGTTCCTGCTCAAGCGCATCTTAAACTCTTCGAACGTTTTCCCGTTCACGCTAAAACTCACGAACGTTTGTTCGTTGCCGTATATTCTTTTGCTGAAGAACGATTTCGCGTTGGCGAAGCGAACGAAGAACGGCGTGCAACGCATGTGGTCGTCGTCGTCGTCGTCGTTCGTCGTCCTTCTTCGCACGACGAGAACGTCGACGGCGCCACCGGAGTTTGGGACGACCGCGGAAACCGCCGAGGCGGTCAAACCGGTCGTGGCGGTCGCACCGATGACGATGGAATCGATCAGACCGGAACCGACGCGCTGCAGCGCGGATTTTTTCTTCTTTTTTACCGCGTCTTCTTCTCGCATGATGTGCGTGCGCGAGTCAGTTAAAAAATGTGAAGAAGAGAGAGAGAGAGTTCGTTTGATGGTACGCTACTCTAATACTACTCGCGTTTGATTGTTCATTACATAATCTACAATAACACTCTTTTCCTACTACGCGTGATACAAAAAAGCTAAAGTCTGTCGTAATCACGCGCGCGCGCGCGCTATGTGTTTAAGTATAAATGATAAACGTATCATCATAAGAAGGCTAAAGATCCCAACGCCGCGGCGACGGCGGCGACGCTGATGTTATCGTCGATTTTACTCGCCGGCAACGCCTCGACGAGGGCGCACGAGACGCACACGAGTGCGATGACCCCGTAATATCCAACATCGTCTGGGCCACCAAACACGCGATCGTTTGGGAAATATCCCAAAACGCCGAACAGATGCGTTAAAGATACGGTGAATAGAAATCCGGCGACGACCATCGCCGCGCTCCCGGCGAAGGATTTGCGCTCGTCGAACGGTTTCGGCCATTTTTTACCGTTCTTCCCCAGCCGTCTGCCAACGATATCCGCGACTCCGTCTCCACCACACATGGTCGATACGACGAGAAAACTAACCGGCGATTCTCTCCAGAACAACAACGTCGTCAACATCAACACGATCGTGTAATAAAACGGCCCGTATAACAACTCCTCCTTCCCGCCTTCTCGACTCACCGCTCGCACGGCGTTTTTATTCTCGATCAACCCGGACCCGATGGCAAACAACCTGAGCGCCTGTAAACTCGGAACGATCGTCGCGAACAGTTTCGAATACCACTGGTCGCCGAACAAGCACCACGTGATCGCGAAAAACGTCCCCGACGTGACGTGAACGAGCTTCCGAGAGAGTTTCGCCTCCAACACCTCGTTCTTGGCGAGTTGGTCGAACAGTTTCACCCAAAGCAAAGAGCCGAAGATGGTCGCCGCCGTGGCCGTCGCGTCTCGCAGAAGAGGATGCGACGAGGACATCTCACTCGCGACGAGTGCTAAAGAGGAGGTGAAATCTGACGACGCGACCGCACTCGAAGTCGTCGATGCTCTCTTACTTCTTCTTCTCTCTTCTCGTTTTCGATGACGATGGAGTCGTGATTTCCAATCGGATTTTGTCGTTGACGATAATAAATGAGACGAATAATACGAAGACGAAGACGCACAAAAAGAACGCGCAAACCTTCCGCTCTTCTTCGATGACGTCGCTTTCAAACTCGTAGAAGAAGAAGAAGAAGAAGAAGAAGAAGAAACGCGCAGAGCAGGGGAAAGCATCTCGCTTCTCTCTGCTCTCTCCTCTCTCTCCCTTTTTTTTTCTCTCGACTTCTTTGGCTTTTGTTTTTGTCGCATCGCGACATTTTTTTCTGTTTTCATCTCTTTAGGGTTTCATACCCTAATTAAGCCTGAAGTTTTTCTTTTGTGAGATTGGAAGCTTTTTCCTTTTCGCACACGTCAAAACAAAAACCAAAACACTTGAAACACACACGCGCATTAATGTTCAAACGACGAGACTGGAACTACCTCCACGGCGACGGAGTGAGACGAGGAGGAGACGATTCGGACTCGTCCTCGATGGAGAGCATCGGCGGCGTGGTGGATTTATCGTCCACCTCCGCGTCGGAGGAAGGTGGAGGAAGAGGAGACGACGAGGAGGCGGAAGTAACCAACGACGCCGCCGGGGAGGAGGACGAAGAGTCCGACGACGACGACGACGAAGAAGAAGAAGAAGAAAAAGATGATGAAAAGAGGCGGAAAGAAGAAGAGGAAAGACGAAAAAAGAAGAAAAAGGTGAAGAGTAATGCGTTTACGGCGTTGAAATGCACCGTCTGTAACAACTGCCTCGTGCTGTCCGAGGACGCGAAGAGAGAACATTTGAAGTCAAAGAAACACGTGAAAAGAGTGCACAAATTACCTGAAGACGACGAGAGGAGAACCAAGCATCTGTATTTTGTTCCGGCGTCGAGCGATAAGTCGTTCGAGAAAGAAGAGGAAGCGGAGACGCACTTGGAGAGGTTGGCGAGAATACGGAACAAGAGGAAAATGAGAGAGGAAGAAGAGGAGAGGAAGAAAAGACACGTTGGGGCGAACGACGGCGACGGCGAAAAGAAGAACAAAGAGGAGGAAAAGAAGAAGAAAAAGAAGGAAAAGATTGGTAGAAGGCAGATGCAGTCGATTCGAAGACAAAAAGCGGCGGGAAAGAATAGCGATAAAAGTAGTAGCGGTGGAGAAAAAGAAGGTCCTTCGAGCAGTAGCGGTAAAGAGAAGAAGAAGATGAAGCCCGGAAAAAAAGGGGACGATGGGAATAGTAAAGAAGAGCCCGCGAAAGGAATAGCGAAGCGAAAAGGCAAACCAGGGAAACGCGAGCGGTTAGAAATGAGAGCAAAACGAGAAGAGATGGCAAAGAAAGCGAAAGAGGCGGGCGAAAGAGGCGTGAAGAAAGCGCTGGAAGCATCAAAAGTGAAAGAGAAGCAGACGAGTGCAAAGGATCGACGTAGAAGTATAATCGCCAAAGCGAAGAAAAAGCTTGGCATAGAATAGCAGAAGTGCTTGCACACACGTTTGGTTTGAATCAACGAGATTCATTTATAAGAAATCTCTTGCATTTACAACACGATATGAACTTTAGTACAATTTCTGTATGTTTTCTCTCTTCTCTCTCTTTCTCTCACTCTTCCTCACACTCTCTCAACACTCTCTCGACACTCTCACTCACTCTCACTACTACTCTTTCACCCCTCATCTCAAGCACAACTTTAGCCCTCTTCACTTCCGATTTGTTTTCGTATTCATTTTCGTCGTCGGTGTTCTCCTCAGATGCTCCTTTTTTCTCGTTGTTCTCGTCAGAGGAGTTTCCACCCGACTGATTCGCCTTCTCCACCGACTCCGTCTTGGTGCCATCGCTACCTGCCTCGTTTGATGCAGTTTTTTGGTTTTGCCGACCAGATCCGGAATCGTTTTGTTGCTGTTTATCTCCACCTTCTTCAGAGGTATTATTTGGAGGAACAGAAGTTGCCGGAGCACCTTTTTTGTCGCCGTTTTGCTGTTGCTGTTGTTGCGCAGCAAGCTGCTCCTGCTGCTGCTGCTGAAGCCGAGCCTCTTTTACAGCTAACGTGTTCCCATTTCTCTCGCGTTTCCAAAGCCCAACCGGTCGCGGCGAGTTGTTTTTAGCAAAATACAAACCGCACGCGTTGCACAAACTCCCCTCGCCGTTCCTCTCTTTCCGCCAAAACGGAGAGGACGTGCACTGACAGTTTACGCACACTCGTGCCGCTACGTCAGATTTCCGTTTACGCGACGTTCTCGTGCCGGTCGTTTTCCCACTCGCACTTCCTTTGTTTACGCTCACGCTGTTCATTCCATCTAGCTTTACCGGCGTATATTGCTGAGGCTGTTGATAGTATCCAGGCGGGTAGTTAAATCCGACCGCACCTGGAAACGGCGTGCCTCCTGCAACTGTCGACGTTTGTTGTTGTTGTTGCTGCTGTTGCTGTTGAAATGCGGCTGTAAATTGCGGATTCATCATCGCCATTTGCATGTACGAGTTTGCGTTGGTCATGTTGAACATTCCTCCTCCTCCTCCTCCCGGCGCTGGTTGTTGCTGATTCGACTCGCCAGTTTGCTGCTGCTGTTGTTGCAACATCATCATTTGATGCATGTGCTCCTCCCCAGCGCTCGTTCTCGGTGTTCTCTGCTGCATTTGCGGCCCACCCGCCATGCTCTGCGCCATCGCCATTTGGTAATAATACGCCTGCGCGTACTGCTGCATCGCCGCCGCTTGCGCGTACTGTTGTTGCTGCATTTGCATGTGCTGCTGTTCGCTGGCTGAAAAAATCTTTGCGTTGGACGTCGCGTTATTCATATCATTTTGCTGCTGATACGCGGATCCTCCTCCACCTCCATTATTCATCTGCGCGTGCGCCGCGTGGCTCTGCGCGTGCGCCTTTCCGTTCGCATTCGTTCCAATCTTCTTCCCCGCGCCGTTTGTGCCGCCGGACATTATTGATTGATGCCTCCAAGAAAAGCGTCCCGAACAAGGCAAAAGATACGAAAAAAAAGATATTCGGCTGCCGTCCGTTTAATTTACGCGGAGCGTCGATCCCAACTTTTTCTCTCTTCAACGATTCAAAACGCTAAATCTCTTCGCAAATATTTATGATTAAATATACGCGCCACTCAATTCTGCGTTTCGATTCCTAATCGCTCGTTCGCGTCCGGTAGCCTCAGCGCGCGGTCGCGGATTGCCTTTTTTTCGAAAATTTCAGTTGCTGCTCTCTCTGTCTCCGATTGATTTTCTCTCTCTGTGCCAATCAGAACTTTTCTCTCTCTCTCTCTCTCCACCGTCTTTCTTTCTTTCTTCTCTCTCTCTCTCCAAAAAAGACGCGCCTTTCCCACTCCCTCCTTTACCCACTCATCGTGCCCGTCTCAGATCGCACCAGAGTCGCGCGTGTGTGTGTGTGTGTGTGTGTTTTGCGACCGAGATTTACGTCGACGCAGTGTGCTTGTATGAAGAGAACCAGCTCTCGAGAAAATTTTTTTCCCACGCGGATTTTCGCGATTTTAATCCACGCGTATCTGGACACTTTTTTCGCAAATAATTCTCCGCCAATTAAAATTTTTTCCTCTCTCGATCGATGTGTGCGCCCGAGAACCAAAAGAGAGATCTTGGGATTTTCAATTCAATTCGTTGGGATTTTTGTGTTCACAGAGCACCAGGGAAAAAAATACACGATTGGAAACTCCAAATAAAAACACACAAACAGGAGAAAAGAGAGAGAAATAGAGAGAGGAAGATGAAGTGTAAAGTGTTCGCGGCGACGACGAGGTCGTCGCGCAACATGCGTCAAATGGAGATGGAGCGCGAGGCGTGTTCGGAGCAGCAAGTGCAGTTGGACGTGAAGTATTGCGTATGCCGGTTTTATCTTTCTTGTTTTCTTTTCTCTCTCTTTCGTCTTTGTATCTCTCTTCTTTTGTGTTCCGGCGATGATGACAATAACAAGTCGCTGAGAGACTCGCAGATGTGGCGAGACGTTGAAGACAACACAAACCCTTCCTTGTTCTTTTTCTGAGCCGGACGCGCTCTACGCGCAGACGAAAGAGATCGATCTTTCGCGCTCTTCTTTTTTGTATCTAGGAGGGAGAAAAAAATTTTAACGAGGTTTTTTCTCTCGTTCATATTTAAACGCAGGGCATATGTCACACGGACTTACACTTCATCGCGCACGACATCGGTCAGCACAGCTATCCGTTAGTCCCGGGACACGAGATCATCGGCGTAGTTACGAAAGTCGGTTCCGAGGTGACTGATTTAAAAATCGACGATGTCGTTGGCGTCGGATGTATGGTCGAGTCGTGTCTCTCTTGTTCGTCGTGCGCGAACGACGAAGAACAATATTGTAAAAATATTCCGACGTGGACGTACGGGGCGTATACAAGACACTCTTTACACGGTAAGAATCAAGTTCAGACGATTGGTGGGTACTCAGATAAGTTTGTCGTCGACCACCGATTCGCCGTGAAGTTTCCTTTCGCGAAGGACGATTTCAAGGAAAGCGAAGGCGAGTTCGACGCGGTGTTGGCAAAATGCGCCCCGTTGCTGTGCGCGGGAATCACGATGTATTCGCCGTGTAAGAAATACATCGACATCGTAAAAAAACGAGACAGTTCGTCATCAACGCCCGTTAAAGTAGGTGTGCGAGGTCTCGGGGGTCTTGGACAGATGGGCATCAAAATTTTATCGAAGATGAACGCGGAGGTGTTTGCAATCTCCCACAGTCCGAACAAAGAAGAAGAAGCGAAAAGAATCGGCGCAAAACATTTCGTCTTGTCGTCTTCCATCACCGCCATGAACAAACTCAAACGCGACCATTCGCTCGATATCATTTTAGATACCGTCGGCGCCATTCCTACCGAGGAAGACGCATCTCCATCTTCTCCAGAAAGCAGCCCGAGCTCGAGAGGGGATAGACGCGACAAAGTTCCTTCGCCGCAAGAGTTTTACGACCAAGTCGTCGACGCGCTCGCCACGCACGGCCATTACGTCTTGATCGGTTTAAACACGAAACCAGTTTCAATCACGGGAACCAAACTCATTTGGAACGACATCTCTTTACACGGTTCGCTCATCGGCGGCATGAAAGAGACGAGAGAGTTGGTTAATTTCTGTTGGGAACACGAAATATTCCCAGACGTGGAAATCATCTCCGTCGGCGATATCCCGAAAGCGTTGCAGCTGTTGGAGAAAGGGAACGACTCGACGAAACGATACGTGATTAACGCGTCCACGTTTGATTAAAAGTACGCGTTCATTCCGGCAATGATGATTACAAATGTTTTTTCATTCTCTGAAATGAAGTCGTGATTGACAAAAAACACCGTTCCTTCACTCTGAGCCGGAAAAACTCGTCTTGTAATAATAAATACTTTCACACGCTTCACTTTTTCTCTCTCTCTTTCTATCCGCACACACACACACACACACAAATACAAAATGTCCGCCTCCTCCTCCTTCCGATACAAAAAAGTCGACATGAACTACGCGCGAGTCGCGGCCGCGCTCGTCGTCCTCCTCCCGTCCAGCGCATTTCTCGCGCGGCTGTACAAAGACATGAACGCAGAGTGCGCTTTTTATTGAGATTTCCAATTTCCTTTCTAACCGACGACACTTCTTCTTCCATCTTCAACCGCGCGCGCAGAGACCCGATGGAAGAAGCCAACAGACGGAACCGAGAACAGCAAAAGCCACAGAAATGAAAACATAAAAAAAAACGGGAATTCGCTCTTATTTAGAAAGTTTTAAACGTAGTAGCGCACACGGTAGCAGTCATCATTCACGCGTAACATCCACGTGAATCTCACTTTCTCTGTTTTTTTCCCGAGACGTCTCTTCACTTTTTTTTGCACACAAAAGCATCAAAGTCGCCTTCCCTTGACACGCGCGCGCGCGCTCCCGCGTTCCCTCTGTCTCTTTTACTCTTCGTGCGTTTTTTAAAAGAAGACAGAGAAAACCATGAGCTACGCGTACTTGTTTAAATACATAATCATCGGTGATACGGGTGAGTGCTTTATTGGGAAAGCGAAAGAAGCGCAAACAGTTATATAAACGCTTCGAAATCAGAAAAAAGAATGACTGACTCTTTCACTCTTTCTCTCTCTCTTTACGTTCAACAGGCGTGGGCAAATCGTGCTTGCTGCTGCAGTTCACCGATAAGCGGTTTCAGCGCGTGCACGATTTGACGATAGGCGTAGAGTTCGGGTCGCGCATGGTGACCATTAATAATCAACAGGTTAAACTGCAAATCTGGGACACGGTAAGGAGAATGAATTATTTTATTTTATGAACGACTCGATGAAAATTAAACGTCTCTATCGTACCACACACAGGCTGGACAAGAATCGTTCCGATCGATAACGCGATCGTATTACCGAGGCGCCGCGGGGGCGTTACTCGTTTACGACGTTTCTCGGCGGGAAACGTTTGAAAACTTAAACGCGTGGCTGGAGGATTGTCGGCGCCACGCGAACGAGTACATGACGATTACTCTGGTTGGAAACAAAGCAGACGGCGCCGCGGCGCAAAGACAAGTCAGCGAAGAGGAGGGCTTACGATTCGCGCGCGAAAACGGTCTCTTATTCGTCGAAACGAGCGCGATGACCTCCGCCAACGTCGAAAACGCGTTCATAGAAACCGCGCGCATCATCTGTAACAAAATCGAAGAAGGGTACTTAGACCCGACGAATGAAACCAACGGAGTAAAAATAGGGTACATGCCTGGTGGTAGACACCACCACCATCACCACCACCACCACGATCAATCTCGAGAGGGGGATTCGCGGAGTGGTTCGGTCACCATAGAAGAGATGGAAAAAGAACGAGCGAGCGGCGGCTACGGCCCGGTCTCAAGGTGTTGTTAGAGAGCGCGAGTGAACGCGTAAAAAATGCATTAGATTTAAATAAAAAGCGGGGTGACGAAGAGAGGTCGAGAAGGTTTCGGCGATAGAGTGAACGTCAGTTGTGATTACGTACGTTATACTTAGAAGAAGAGATTTGAGAGTGAGAAAGAAAGAGCTTCGTGCGAACAAAAGGCAACCAAAAAGTCCCATCAAACAGTTACATATATTCCTTTTTTTCGCGTCCTTTGCCGCATAAAAAAACAAAAAGGCAACCGCACTCTCGAGGCAACCACACCGCGCGCGGAACTCGGAAGAGAGAAAGAGAGGAACGTTTGAACGAATCGCGCGCGAGATGCAAACTCAAAGCGCGGACGAGAAGCTTTACCGCCAGTGGTTCCCGCTGTGCGACTCTGATAACGACGGAAGGATAACGGGGAACGACGCCGTGTCGTTCTTTTCGAAATCCTCTCTGAACCAACAAGCGTTGGCGAAAGTGTGGGGGTGCGCGGATTTAAACAGGCAAGGGTATTTGGATAAAGATGGATTTATCCGAGCGATGCGAGTGATCGCGTTGGCGCAAATAGGCATCTCGCCGTCGATTGCAAACTTACAGGCGGAGTTGGAGAGACGACAAGGGGAAATGCCTTTGGCGAAGATGGAAGGCTTGGATGAAACGAGTGGAAGGCGAGAGGACGACGACGGGGGAGATTTTACATCGAATCCGTTCATGGCATCGCCCGGGGAGAAAATCAAAGATGGCAGAAATAAGCCTTCGAACATGTTAGGTGGCGGCATGCAGACGAAGAAAGAAAAAAGGCGTCAGGCGAAGGTGGATGCGAAGACGGTGACGGGCATTGTCGACGGGTTAAAGTTGTTGTATAAGACGAAGATTAAACCTTTGGAAGAGGCGTATAAGTTTGGATCGTTCTACGGACCGCTGTTAACGGATGGCGATTTCGATGGAAAACCAAACGTTTTGTTGTTGGGGCAGTATTCCACCGGGAAGACGACGTTTATTCAGCACTTGTTGAAGAGACCTTATCCGGGTGCGCACATCGGGCCAGAGCCAACCACCGATCGGTTTGTCGTTTTGACGCACGGGCTAGACGATCGAACGACGCCGGGGAACACCATGGCTGTCAATTCCGCTCTACCCTACACCGGTCTGCAATCGTTCGGAACTGGATTTCTATCTAAATTTGAAGGCTCTCAGTGCGACGCGGAATTGTTGAATTCGGTTTCGCTCATCGACACGCCTGGGGTGCTTTCCGGCGAGAAGCAAAGGATCGATCGCGGATACTCGTTTCCGCAAATTTGCAACTGGTTTGCCGCACGAAGCGATATTATTCTGTTGCTCTTCGATCCGTACAAGTTGGATATTTCCGATGAGTTCAAATCGGTCATACACGCGCTGAGAGGTCACGATGATAAAGTGCGCGTCGTGTTGAACAAAGCAGATCAAGTGAGCGAACAACAACTATTGAGAGTGTACGGTGCTTTGATGTGGAGTTTAGGAAAAGTTTTCATGACGCCGGAGGTGTGCAAAGTGTACGTCGGATCTTTCAATACGGAACCGATTAGAACGGACGTGAACAAAATGCACGAGATTTTTCAAATGGAACACGACGCGTTGTTGAACGATTTGATGAACATTCCTGCAAAATCGTGCGATAGAAAAGTGAATGAGTTCGTGAAGCGAACGAGAGCGTTGAGAACACACATGATGATCATTGGAGACTTGTGGAAACAAATGCCCACGGCTTTTGGACACGATAAGAAACAAAAGAAATTGTTGGCAAACATGGAAGAGGAATTCCGCAAGACGATGATGGAAAACAATTTACCTCCCGGGGATTTACCAAACCCGGAACGGTTCGCGGCGATTTTGGAGCCGATGCAACTTCACAAGTTTCCGCGAGTAGATAAAAAGGCGTTGGCGTCCATAGAAGAGGTTTTGACCCAGGATATTCCAGCACTCATGCAGCGCTTCGGCAATCCGTTTTAATTCTTTATATTTACATGTGCTATGCGTTTATATAGTATGTATACAAAATTTATAACCTGGAAAGGATTTGACCAACGTCATGTTCTGCGTCTGCTCGCTCGTTCCAATCGTCCACGATGGCTCTCGCAGCAATCTCGGCTAACTCGTACGCTTCTCTCCATCTGTGTCTCCACGCTTTTTGAATGGTCATGCCTTGGGTTTGATCCGCACGCAAGCCTTCGATAAGTTTTTCTCTCGCCACGCGTTCTGGCTCGCGTTCGTTCACGTTCTTCGCTTTCGCTCGGTCTCTGGCTAACTTCAACTCTAATATTCTCGAGTCGCCTTCGGCGAATTTACAACAGATGAGAAAATCGGAGTGTTCAAATCCAGTGTGCGCCATCAACGCGTAAGAGCCAGTTTCCTGTCTCAATCTGTGCGTCAAATCGATTGCGTCTTCCACGGCGAGAATCTTTGCCGCCGCAATCGCTTCTACGAGCGACTTCGACGCGCGTTCTTTCTTCCTTAACGAGGCGCACAGTTTTCTCTCCACGTTTACGAGAAACGCATCCATCTTCATCTCCTGCTCCTTGGCGACGATAAAAAGTTGACGAAGCTGTGGCACTTGCGATAACGGTGGACCTCTCTCGTGAGATGCGAGTTCAGCTGCTGCCGCTTGTGCCGCGGAGTCGTATTTTCCCCTTCTTCGAGCACCGAAACCTCGTTTGTTGTTGGTTGCACTCGACGCTGAAGCGATATCGGCGGCGTTCTCAATCGCACCGTTGCTCTTCTCCGAGAAACCCCACGTTTCTTTCTGATCGGCAAATGCTTTTGTCTTGTGAAACAATCGTTTTCGGAACTCGTGTGCACCCTGAGCAACTGCAACGCGACCAGTGTATAATCTCTGTCCGATCCTGTCCATGTTTGTCAGATGTCTTTCATTCGTTCCAACGTTCTTCTGCACGTAGGCGCCAGTTCTCACGTCGATGCCATCGTGTCTATCCAAAAGAGCCGAATAAGGTAGTTTCACCGAATTAAACTCTATCCACGCGTTATCTAAATCATTTCCTGTCGTTTTATCTCCCATATCTCCGACTTTGATGTTCGGATTCAACGGCCCCAACCTTTGTTTTCTCATGTTCACCAAAAACGCGTGCGGCCCGTGGTTCCTTCCGCGAACGATTAGCTCCGCAATCACCACCGCCCGAGTCGCCACTAATCCTTGCGAAATCCACACTTTCCTCGCGCTTTCCGACGGCGTTTTTAGCGTGAAACGCTTTTCCCGTTGCGACCACGTGCACGTCGTTTGTACAATCAATCCGCTATTGACTCCGGCTAACTTTTCTGTCAAAGCGAAACACCCCAATTCACCTCGTTGCCGCATCGCGTCTAAACTCATCTTCTGTCGGTCGTTCCCGAGTTCTAGTATCGTTCCACCAAAAAGATTATACTCCACGGTGAACCGTATCGAAAATCCCGGCCCTTGTTCGAATCCTTTGCGAACTAACAATCTGTGCGCGAGAAAAAAACGTTCGGGATTCTCCGTCAAGTCCGTAAACTCCAACAACCCACTCTTCACCAAAATGGAAAGTTTCTCCGCGCTGTGTCGGTAATCCACGCTCGGTTCTCTCAGCAAGTTTTCCAACTTGGTCTCGTACAATCGCTGCCATCGAGAGTTGTTGCTTCGCGCGTCTTCGTCCTCGTACGGGGACGACGACATGCTTTGTTCGCGTGCGTAATATAGGTCAACAGTATAAAAAAAAAGTGGAGTCTGACTCGGAAAAGAACCGAAAAAGTTAGTTACGAAGAAACGTCTTTTTTCTCACACCGGCGAAAAAAATAAGAGTGAAAGCACAACGGCAACACACAAACACGCACAAAAAAAGATGAGATGAATAAAACATCCCAAAAACTAAGAAGAAGAAGAAGAAGGATGAAGGTGGTGGGATGTCATCGCTCGCGTTCGAGACCGACGATTGTTCCCGAGCGAGCGCGCAAAGCAAAGCGTGGAACCTTTTCTCTCTACGTCCTCTCCGCACGTCTACGACTTTTTTTCGCATTTTCACTTTTTTCAGAGAGGAAGAGAAAAAAAAAGGGGAACAAAAAATTCCGCATTTTCCCCAAAACGCGCGCGCGCGCTCTCTGAATATCTATCACAAAAGCAATAATGGGTAAAACCACGCGCTCGCCGCGTAAACTCCGAAAGAAACACACTCTGACACAAGCGCACATGGACGACGACGAGAAGAGAGTCGTTTTGTCGTACCAAACGCCCAAATCAAAGTTGAAATCCGCGCTTAAAAAATCCAACAAAAGCCGATACCAACATCACCATCGCGTCGAGGAAGAGGACGAGGAAAATCGAAATCGATTGATTTCCCCTTCTTCGATTTTGAAGAAGAAGAAGGCGTCGTCGTCGCCGTTGTCGTCTCAGCGCAGAAACGTCAATTTCGTCGAAAAAGAAGAAGACGACGACGACGATGATTCGAACGAGGACGCGGCGACTGGCGGATGGAACTTCGATCAATCCGAAAACGGCGGAAACAATAACGGAAACAGTTTGGTAAAAAGGCCACCTCCGACGCCGTCGACCCCGTTTCACTTTGCGAGAGATTTTTTCGAAAACGGGTGCGAAAGCGACGTGGATCAGACGACCGTGAGCAGCGAATGCGGCGGGTTTCGGTTCGATTTAGACGCGGAGGAGGAGGAGAAGAGAGAAGAGAGAGAAGAGAACATCGCGAGGAGACTGATTGGGACGCCCGCGGGATTGGGCGGCGCGAAGGCGAGACACGCGGCGGCGGCTTCCTCGTCGACGTATTTGGCCGGGCAACGAGACGCGTACAGAGACGCTTTGTTGCATGAGTCGTTGCCGTTGCAAAAATTGGTGGAGAGACAGAAACAGAAGGTGGAGGCGTTGACGAAGAAGCAGGAAAAGATGGAAGAGAGCGTGAAGGAGCAATCGATCGTGAGCGCGGTGCTGATTGAGCGCACGAACGTGGAGAAAGAGCACGCGGTAAAGTTGGAGGAGATGGGCGCAAAGCTTTGCGCTTCGGTGGAGAAATTGCAGAAGGAGGTGATTGTGTTGAAATCCGCAGAGAAGGAGAGGAAGAAGACGACACCGAAAATGCAAAAGTTTCTAGAGAGGTGCGTCGGTATTGGTGCTTTCTTTCTCGGCAAGGAGACGCGATCGATGTTATTGGAAAGTCCAATCAGCAAAAAGTTGTTCGATACCGAAGAAGAAGAAGAAGCACAGGAAGACGCCGAAACACCTACGCCGTCGACGCCGCCAAAGAAAGAACGAACCAGCGAAGAGCTCGCGACTGCGTTAGCGCTATGCGTCGCGTTAGAAGCCATCGCGAAAGTCGAATCGAGCAAAATGGTACCACTCCGAGCTCCGCTTCCGATTCGAATCGGCATGTACCTCTCCCGCGTGTACCTTTGGTCAGAATTTCTCGGCGTCAGCCATCGAGAAATCGCAACACTCGCTCGTAACACCACGCGATTGTGCGTCCTCGCCGCTCAAGAATCCACGCCGCAATACCAAGAAGAAGAAGAAGAAAAGCAAGCAGTAAAATTAGTAGTAAATGAACTCGCACCGAGCGATGCGAACACGATTCGAGTCTTAGAAAACATGGCGCGGTTTGGCGCGAAAACATCCAACCTGTTTTTGAAAATTAGGGGTTGATGACGTGAGAGTTGTTCAAAAAATACAAGACAAACACCTTTTCACTACACTCGCATCGCTCTCGAGACGAACACATCTGTATATATATATATATAATGCATCCAAACACGCCGACGTCGTTCTTTCCGCCGCGCGCCGCCGCGTCTTCCCCGCGAAACGAAGAGAGTAAAGAGAACTTTTTCTTCTTCTCGCCGCCTCTCGTTGTTCAAGAACACGGTTCCGGAGCAACAACAACGAAAGTAGGGGAAAAGAAGAGGCGAAGAAGTTCGCTCTCGTCGTCGTCGTTTGGATCGAACGCGAGTTCGCTCTCGTCGTCGATGAAGCTGACGCCTCGAACCGGGGTGTGCGCGAGCGCGCTGACGAGAATGAAGTGAGTGTTTTTAAGCGCGGTTGCGCGTATGATTCGATCTCGTTCAGAGCCTCTTTCTTCTCTTTTTTTGCTCTCTTTTCTGCGCTTTCGTTGACAGAAAATTTCCCTCCTTCTCTCTCTCTCTCTTTCTTCGTTGATAGGACATCGGATCCGACGCCGAACACGCGAAAGGAAGTCGCGAAGATTCACGTATTACACAAAGCAAAAACGGACGGGAAAGAAAGGGTGAACGGAGCGAGCGGTAACACCGCTTTCATCCGAGCGAACACGAACAAGAAGAAGCGCGAGAAAAGCGCTTTGGCGGAAGTTATCGGGAAGAAGGACTCAACTGCGAACGAAGCGATTGTCGAGGCCATCGAAGAAGCAACTTTTGGCGAGTTAAGAGCGTGTTTTCCGCTCGTATTCGATGGAAGATTGACTTCGTCGAACAATAAGGAGTGGTTGAAAGCTATAATGAAGAGAAAGCTGGTGACAGATAAAACGTATAAATTCGTACCGAGAACGCGATATTCGAGTAAGAACCGTTTGAGCACGAAGAAGATACAAAAGACGACGAAAGAGATTGGGAAAGAAGAAGTGACAATCACGAAATCAGAAAACGTACCATTGAAGGAAAGCGGCAACGGAACGACAATACCACCATCACCGAGCGCTAAAATAATTGAGGAAGAAGGCGATGACGAAGAACTAAACGTGAAGAAAGAAGTCGTCTTCTCCGTTGAAGTCGCGCGACGCGAAGAACAAGACGAAGAGAACGGACGTGTGCACGACGCAATCGTTACGAACGCGAAGATAAACGTGAGCGAGGTCGAACCAAAAGATGAAGATGATGTGAGAAAATTATCGTCGATTTTCACAAACACGTTTTCCGCCGTCACGTCGCCAATAGGCACTGGATTACAAAAGTAACCGCATGTTACCTACGGGCATCAGCATAAACAAGAGAGACACGAGGAACAAACATACATACACACACACACACAACGCATGTAATAACAGATAAACAAAAACACGGTACACACAGACCTAAGATTACAACTTTTTTAAACGTAGATATCCTTCGTTCTTGTCGACGCCTTCAAAATTTTTATTTATACCTAAATGAAGTTGCACGCAATCGCAACTCTCTCTTTTTTATGTTATTCCTCTCTCATCCACACTCGCCGTCTCAAAAAACTATTTATATATATATGTAGAACAAACTCTTGCGCTCTTTACATTTAGCAGCAAGAACTCTTCGCATTCACCGGTCTCCCCTCCCCCGGCCTAATAGTCGCTCCTCGACTCGCGCCGCTCGCCGCTTGCGGTTGACTCGCCATCCTCGTTTTAATCTCATTCGCCATCGTCACAAACGCCTGCTCAACATTCGTCGCGTTCTTCGCCGACGTTTCCATGAATGGAATCCCAATCTCATCAGCGAACGCCTTCGCGGTCGCGTAATCCACCACTTTCTTACTCGTCAAATCTGATTTGTTCCCGACCAAAAGTTTGTTCACGTTTTCATTCGCGTACCTATCGATTTCGCTCAACCACGTCTTCACGTTGTTGAAACTTTCCTGATCCGTAACATCGTACACCACGATAATCCCGTGCGCCCCGCGATAATACGAGCTCGTGATCGTTCGAAACCGCTCTTGCCCAGCCGTATCCCAAATTTGTAATTTCACCGTTTTCCCTTCCAGTTCGACCGTTCTGATTTTAAAGTCCACGCCAATGGTGCTGATGTACGACTCTTGGTACGTGTCGTCCGCGAAACGGAAGAGAAGACAAGACTTACCGACGCCGGAATCGCCGATTAACTGTGTGTGTGTTGAGGAATGAGAGACCACACCGATGAGCGCACAATTATTGCACGACAGAGAGAGAGAGAAAGAGAAAACAAAAGATCCCCGCTCTTTACCACCCCGGGGACAGACACACCCGACGCGGATCTCATTTTCGATTTGCGACGCAGAAGAGAGCGCGACAAAAGAGAAGAGGATTAAAAAGAAAACCCCCGAGCGATGAAAAAAAAGAGAGGAACAACAGAACGCACCAAGAGCTTGAACAAGTAATCGCTGTTAAGAGAGAGAGAAAAAAACAAGCGGTCAGTTTTTGCGTGCGTTTTGCATTGAGATTCCCCTCAAGCGGAGAAGAATAATTTCCCCCCAGAGGAAAAAGAGAGAAAGAAAGAAAACTCTTCGCGCCGCGCGATCTCCCCTCTTTCTCGGATACAAAAAGGAGAAGAGAGAGAGAGAGAGAGAGAGAGAACGATTCCATCACGCACTATTCTGGGTTCATTTTCTTATGTCAGATTTTTTGTGTGTGTCGCTTCTTTAAAGCGGTGCGTGCGCGTTGTTTTGCACAATCTGGAGCGCGTGGTGTGTTTCGAACGGCACCCCCTTGGAAAATTCACATAAAACCCTAAATGGGAGTTTTTGTTGTGGGGAAAATGGTCAAACCGAAAAGCGCCAAACAAAAACGAAGCTGCTTCGATCGCTCGGTTTGATCGAGGATACGGTCGTGGAAGAAGAAAAGCGAGAAGAAGAAAACGAAGCTTCGTTATAAGAAGCAGAGACTAGAAAGAGGCGATGGTGAAAACGGAACTGTACTCGTCGCTCGACGCGACGACGATTGAGATTTTCATGGATGCGATTGAGGAGAAGCGCGTCTCTTGCTCGTTCGTTGAAAAGAAGGAAGAGGAGGGACAAAAGACGCAAAGGATTGAAATTAAAGTGACGACGTCGGACGAAGAGAAAGAAGCGGAAGTGTTCGCGTTCGATTTAAGAGAGGAAGTTTGGACGGATTCGGAGTCTGTCCGCGTGAGGTGTGGGAAGAAGAAGATTGAAGTCAAACTGAAGAAGAAGAAGAAGATGGAAAGGGAGAAGAAAGACGAAGCGAGCGGACATGGATCGATCGTGGATAAGTCCTCTTCACGCGTCGCGGAGAAGACGACAAATGATAGTGCGAGCGTGAGTGCGCAAAACGGTGCAAACGACGCTGCGTTCAAACCAGTCGATAAATGGTCGCGGCTGGAATTTTTAGAGGAGATGGAAGAGGAGTTGGAAACTTTGGACGGCGGTGAGGACGGGTTGAACAAAATGTTTCAAGATTTGTATAAAGACGCGGACGACGATCAGAGACGGGCTATGATGAAGAGTTTCGTGGAGTCAAACGGGACCGTGTTGAGCACAGATTGGACGGATGTCGGGAAAAAGTTTGTCGAGCCGCAAGCTCCGTGACTGGAAGTTTAGGTGTTTCATAGAAATAGACGCGAATCGAGAAATAGACGCGAGCGTGAAAATAGAAAGTAGCAGCAGTTGTAACAACACACGGTGTAGGAGAAGAGGCGCATTAATGATGTGTACGGTAAATGAACTAATTCTAAAAAATACAACGTTCCAGCGCAACCAGTTTTAAAAGCACACCGTATCTAACATCGCTCCCAGCTGTTGCGTGATGTTTTTGGCCATCAGGTCGTTGGCGTTTTCTGACAATCTCTTCTTCGCGTCAGTTCTCCCCGCAGCTTTCACCACTATCTCTCTCTTCGTCAACTCCGCCTCTTCTTGCACCGCTTTTTGGTACTTATCCGCTAAATCTCGCATTTCTCCCACAACCTTCTCGTTCCCTTTCCTATGCTCGGTAAAATTTCTAACTTTCAAACCGTCGCTCCATCTCGGCTTGTCCAAGTTCAACAACATCTTCTCCTCTAACTCGTTCTTTCTATATCCAATATTGATGGAATAATAGTGCCTATTCAACCCGTGAATCAACGCTGCGATGGAAGGTTTATTCAAATGTCCCAAGTTCGACGTCGTTTGCCTCGGCTCTTGCCCTAACATGATCGTCTGCGGATTAATCAATCGAAACGCGTCGATGACCACTTTCCCTTTCACCGACTGAATCGGGTCGATGACGACGGCGACTAACCTTGGATTTAACTGTTCAAAACTTTGCTGCGTGTTAATATCGACGCCAGAGAGCCAGCACCCAAACCCAGGGTGCGAGTGGTACCAACCCACGACCATTTCTTCTCTGCCGGTTTGTTTCAGCATGTCCAACATTTTCGTCTGAAACACCGGGTCCACGGCTTCAACGGAAACGCCGGTACCAGACTGCGGCATCGCGAACACGTCGACGACTTTTACCGTGTAATCATCCACGAACTGTCCGAGCATGAGACCCATGACTTCCATCGGAACACCCGCTCGACCTGTACAAGAAAAAGCACACGAGTCAGTCGTCGGCATCAAAAGAAAAGAAAAGCAGAAAACACTTTCCCCGCGTGTGTCCGAAAAGACGAAAAATCTTCTCGCGTGGAAATCTATAAACAACGAAGAAAAACGCACCGTGTTTTAACATCTTCAGCAACGCCAAGGAGCTGATTTGCACTTGCTCCGCGGTGTCCACTTGCGGCGTGTCCGGCGGAGGGCCGGTTTGCGGCGCTTGCATACCCATGCGCATTAAGGGGTTCATGATTCAGAATAGTTAGCGCGATCTACTTTTTTTTTTGAAGAGTTTCGTTGTGATGCGTCTTTGATTTTTGAATGATGGAAATATGTATAACGTGTATTTTAGACAAGAAGAGGCGAAAGCGCGTCCAATTCGCAACTCTAAAATCTCTCTTCAGATTGCATCTCTCCTTCCGAATGCTGTTAGAAAGCAACTTTCCTGTTCCGGTACACCGAGTGGAGCTCGCACGGCTCGACTCTCCAAAACACGCGCTCGCGAGCGGGCAAAGCGACGAGTTCGAGAACGGAACCGGGCGTTAGCTCGAACAAAGGTTTCCCGGTTTCTTCTTCGATGATGAAAACGTGGTGCACGTCCGAGAGACGTTCGGATGATGTATGTGCGTGTTTTAGAAGCGCGTTCGCAGGACGCATGAGCTCCATTACTTCTCGCAAGGAGGAAGTGAGGAAGGCGGCGCGGAGATTCGGTTTGCCGACATTGTTCGAGACGATGAATTTTTGGAGCTTTTGTTTTTGGTCTTCGTCCGTTGCGGAGGTCGTCGTCGTGTCTGACTCGTATTGCGGTACACCGACGGCGGGAGGCATTGTGCTTTGAAGCTGAATGTGCTCGGTTCTGATTTTGCGCATGAAATCGACGATCGTCAGGTCGAGATTTTCGTCGAATTCTTCCATGAAATATGCGAAATCGTTCGCGGCAACCGAGTCGACCAACATGCCAGTTTTATCATCGACAATGGCAACACAATTTACATTTTGTCTCGTCAAAGCGGCAAAAATGTCAACGGCTTTCGTAAAGCTCGGTAAAGCGAGAAGATCCTCCTTTCTTTCGATCTCGTCCACAAATGCTTGTTGAACCGATATTCTCTTGAACGGATCATCGTCCTTTTCAGAGTAATAATCGAGCAGAAATTCTAAAATATCAGTTTGCGATATGACTGCATCGATTGTCATCGCTTCATCTCGCGTCAAAGCGTCAAAGTGCAACGAATAAACCGCGACGCGATGTACTCGCGTAAAGCGTTGTCTGTGCGTCGTCGGCTTGATGCCGCAAATCTCTTCGCCGTGTGTGCGCACGTCGATGCGCTGTAAAAAACCGCCGCGGACAACTTCCAGCAGTGGAGTTTTCTTCGACCCGCGATACACGAACCTAGCGTCGTCGTCAGGGTGTGAATCTCTGCGACTTTCTCGTACCGTCTCGTTCAACAATTCTTCCATTCTTTGCAACACTTCTCGGCGAGTTAAATGCGAAACGAACGCCTTCTCGAAAAACAACACCATGAAATCACGAACGTCTTGAAAGCCAATAAACAGCGCGTGGTTGCTGTTTATCACCGGCGCGGACGATATGCCGTATCTTTTCAAAGTGGATAGAGCTTGCCTCACCGTCATCGTCTCCTCCAACGTCACCACGTTTTCAATCTTCTTTATCGAATCTGGGTGCACGGTAGTCATCGCGCCTTCTCCGCCTCGATCGCGCGGCGGTGAACCCGGCGGATGCGGCGGATTTTGCTCGAAATACTTCTCGACGTCGATCGACGCTAGACATTTCCTCGCCGACTCGAAGTATTTCACGAGTTTAGGCGCTTCCGATTCTTGTTCTTGTTCTGTTTGTTCCTCTCCGATATTTTTTTCCCTCTTCGTATCGTCTTTGTCTCGTTTAACCACTTTCTCTTCTCGATCGTCCTGTTCGCCTCGTATGGTCGAGTCAACAGACGAGCTCATTGTGGAGAGAAACGTGGGTCGTGTTATCAGTGAGATGAGCGCGTGCGTCAGAGAAAGAAGACGAGAGAAAAGTAAAGTCTCTCTTTTTTGTGAGGAAGAACAGACAAAAAGAATGTGACATGCGCGACGACGTGAATATGCGATAAAAAATAATAAGCGCAAAGCTATCCTCGAATCAAAGCTACAAGCAACGACGACGCGAGCACGCACGTTACACAATACAAAACACTACTACTCAATCGTTCAAAAAATAGCCGCACTCTGCGCGCACAACCCTTGCGCCAATTTCACCTCCTCCTTCGCCTCGTCTCGCTCTCGTTTCAACAGCGCGATCAGCTCGTTCTTCAACTCCAACTGTCTCTGCAAACCGTCGATGGTGCTGTCTTGCATCGCCATTTGCCTGTTCTGCTCCTGAATCGCTTGCTCTCGCTCCAACTGTTGCTCTTCGAGCATTTCGAGCTCCTCGATGCGTTCTCGAGTAGATTTTTTCTTCTTCGGAGGCGGCGGCGGTTGCGGTTTCTCTTCCTCCTTTTGTTGTTCTTCGTCTTCTCTCTCTTCAGCCGCGAACGCGTCGTTTTCGCGATAAGGAGACACCATCGACGCGGTTAACACCATCGTCGCGGCGCCGCTCATCGCCAATCTTCGACCGAGTTTTTCTCGTCCGCTCGTCGACGCCGCGGTGTTCGTCCTCGTCGTTATCGTTGTTCTCGTCGCGTCGTCTGATCTCGTTATTCTTCGTCGTTGTTGTTGTTCTCGTCGTCGTAAACCTTCTTCTTTCGTCGTCTCTTCTTCTTCGGGAAAACGCAACGAGCTGCTCGATGCGACGAAATGCTTTCTGTTATTATTACTACTACTACCGTTACTTCTCGTCGATAACGATCGTCTCCAGGACCTCATCGAACGGGCCGGAAAAACCGTGGTGGTGGTGGTGGTCGTGGTGGTCGAGCACCCGCGCATGGTTCTCGTGTCTCTTTTTTTATACGCGTATCTCTCTTTCTCTCCCTTTCCTCGGCGAGAAGTGTGTTGTTTGCGCTACAGTTACACAAAAAACCCGAGGAGAGAAAAAACAGATGAAAACCCTAAACGCCAAAAACTTGAAAGTGGACTTTTCTATCCCACGCAAAGAAAAGCGGCATATTCCTTTACTCCGTAAGAAGAGAGATAACGCGCGCAGAACAAAACTACGACGCGAACGAACGAGGCGATACTATCATGCAGCGGCGTCCGATCGACGCGAACCACTCGTCTTTCGCGCACCAAAACGCGGGAGGAGGAGGAGGAAGAGGTGCGGATGCGTATTACGCCTCGCCTCCTTCTCAGCACCAACATCACCAACATCAACAGCCTTACCTCTCGCCGCAACACAACTACAACTTGCTCGACGACGACGACGGGAAGAAGAAGAAACGTTTCGGAGGAGGTGGGAGAATGCTGCGACATTTTTTTAACAACAACAACAACGCGAAGGGAGGATTGAATCCCTTCGCGGTGATTTTCTTCCTCTTGTTTGCGTTTTCGTATTTTCGCTGGACGCGAGTGGCGAAAAAATTCGAACAGTTTAAAGCGAACGCGGACGGGAGCATGAAGCGGTTCAAAGAACTCTCTGGAAGTCGCGAGCGACGGTGTTTGGAAACGCTGGAAGATCGCGAGCGAGAGATGGGGGAGTTGAGAGCGAATATTCACGAGAAGGAGAAGGAGGTGGAATCCGCTACGCACAAGTTCAACGCGTGCGAGTTGAAGTTGAGCGGGCATCATGAGGAGAAGAAGTTGAGCGTGAGCGAAAAGGCGGAGCTGAAGGAACAGTTGGAAACTTTGAGACACGAAAAGGAGAACTTAATGATAGAGATGAGCAAGTGGAAGGACGAGGCTGGGAGCGCGAAAGATGAACTCGTGGCTTTGAAGAAACATCACGAGTTGGAGAAGCACGACGCGAGCGTGAAGCACGAGGCGGATTTAGACGTCATGGACGAAGGGTACAACGCCGTGATTGATAACGACGGCGTGCTGCACGAACACACGGATGAGGAATACGAGGAGCTGAAAAGAGCGTTCGAGGCGCTTTCCAAGAAACATAACCTGGAGCACAAGGAATTCTATTACGAAAGCGCGGAGCCTCACGATGGCCATACCGAGAAACATGCCGACGAAGAGAACGCGGCGCATCAACATCAACACCATCATCACGATCCGCACGAACCGCATCCAGGGGACGGTCATAACGTTCATCACGTCGAACACGTGGAATCGACTGAAATACCGAACCACAGAAAGAGTTCTAGTCATAGCAATAGTCACGAAGGACAGGAAGAGGAAGAAGACAATCGACCTTTGTGGGAACGTTACACGCAGTAATAGCAATAATTCTAGCAATACACGCGCGATTTGATTGATAGCAATACATTAGATAGAACTAAAGAATACTACTTTAAGTTAAATCTATGACTCCGTCCTCGTCCTCGTCGAAAAGGCTCTTCTTTTTCAAAATCAACAACAACCCGTAGTGATCGCTAGGTAAAACGTCAACTCTGATGTTCTTTTGCTCGCCTTTTTCTATGTACGGCTTCTCGTACGTTTGTCCGTTCACCTCTGGATTCGTACCAACCATTTGAATCGAACGCAGCTCGAAGTTTTTCAGCTTTGCAAACGCCCGATCGAATCGCGCGTACAAGTTTCCTCGCAGCATCGTGTTTCTCTTGGCGTCGTAGGTGTACCCGTCCGAATCCGGTCGGAGTTTCAACCACGCGTCTTCCCACGGTTGTTCAATCGGACACGCACCATCCTTGGAGTCGTTCCAATTCATATCGCCAATGAAAACAACGTCCTCAAATCTACCTCCTAAGTGCTCTAAACTTTGTTTCAACTGTTGCTTCCGCTTTTGCGCCATCAACTGCGGGTTTTCCATGATCCACGATTCCAGATGCGAGGTTGCCACGCATAACTTTGGGAAACCCAAATCGTACGCGTATTGTAAGTTTCTCCCCATAATCGACGACGCAAACGTCGACTTGTGTGCTTTCCACGTGCCTTGAACGAAACCTCCGAGTTCTTTACTGTGTGCGCTCTTTTCTTCCTCTCTCGCGATGTTCCCATCCTTATCGATTTTCGTCTTCCTCATAGTCTCTCTCTTCTTGACCATCACGACGCAAAAATATCCGCACTGCAACTCCATCTCGCTCGGTTGCGCGCACAAACTGTACTTATCAAACCACGCTTGCCCTTGCAAAACGAACAAAATCGGGAGAGTCACCTCTTGCAAACACAACACGTCCGGATCGCAACTATCAATCACGCGTCCCAAATAGTCCGTCCTCGCCATCTGCGCGGTTTGGTTATCGAACCAAATGTTATACGAGAGTATCCTAACTTCCTCGTCGTCGTTCGCAGCGCGATCCGGAACCGATGGTTCATCCGTCCATTTCCTTCCTCTCGTCGGGACATCGATAGGTTTCGTTTCAATTTTCGGCAGTCTCCTCGTTGCACTTTTCTCCGACGATTCACGTTTCTTCGCCTCCATCTGTTTCGCTCGCTCTAAAATTCGCTCCACCTCGTCGCTGTTCGCGTGTACCGTCCTCATCGGTTGTTGCTGTTTTTGATTTAAACCACCGCTCTTGTTTCTGCTCGCGATCGAGCTCAGCCCGCGGTTTCGACCGAGGTTTGCCCACGCGCTGCTGCCTCCACTAATATTCGCCGCCGTTGTCGTCATAGACGTGGCTTTGGCGACGAGCGACGACGCCGCTCTCGCGTTCATCATCTCCTCCTTCTCCCCCGAAACGTTGTTGTTTTGCGCAGACAACGACGCTTTCTCGATGGGCGGCCGACGCTGGTTTCGTTCTCTGTGCAGCTGCGCGAGCAACGAATTGTTCAGATTCGTTAATTCGCTCTCTTCTTTGTTATCTTCTTCTTCTTCTCGTTTCCGCTTGAGGTGCTCGTCTTTTGTATCCGCCGAGAGGTGTTCGTCGTGCATGTTTCTCTCGGTCGTTATGGAGAATTTTGAAAATTTTCTTCCCTTCTATGCGTTGGAGCGTTCAGATGTACAGATGAAAAGGTATCCCGTGGGTACATGTTTTACAAATCCTACTGATAGCTATACGAGCGCGCGCGCGACACTCAATCGTCTTCCTCTTCTTCCTCGCTCTCTTCCTCTTCATCTTCCTCTGAGGAGCTACTACCGCTATCGCTACCATCTAACAGCCGCCGCCGTCCGGTTTCCTCGTCGTCGTCTTCGTCGTCTTCGTAATACGCGTCTAAACACCTCTCGTCTTCCTCGGTCCAAAACCGAGGCCACCACCAGAAGAACAGTAAACCGCACGCGTTCCTTCCTTTTCCATCTCCTCTTACGCACGGTTCGGTGAAACCGCTCCATTTTCCTCGCGTCACGGCTAAGGCGAGCGCGTAGCCGATGGAGCAATAGATGGCGACGAGGATGAGGAGAATTTGGAAAAATTTTCTACCGTGACCGCCAGGCGCGAACGCACCAGGTGGCATCGGCGGCGACGGCGGCGGCGGCGGAGCGTTTGGCGAAACCGGGGACATCGGTGGCGACGGTGGCTTCAGCGGTGCCGCTAACTCCGCTTCAAAATCTACGCTAACTAACATCGAACTTCCAGAGCACGGCTTGAGCGTATTTTCGCACCTCAACGTCGACGTGACTTCGCTAAACACCTCTCGGTCGTTCCTATTCAAAGGCGCATCAAACGCGCACTTTCTCGCCGTCTCTTGCACAGAACACGCTTTACTCGCAAAACTGTCGTCGGCTTCGGGCGTTTGTAACGTGATTGAAGTCTTCGTCGCGTCGCATCCCACCTGCGAAGAACACTTCGGCTGAATCGTCACCGCGAATCCAAAAACAGAACGTCCTTTCACATTCCTCATGTTAAACGGAATTTTCTGCTGCTCGCCGACGTCCGCGAGACCGCTCAACAACGAAAACTTCTTCGGATTCGAAGCCCTCGGTGCGATTGGTGCCCACGTGCACTGCCATTCCGCGCGACACTTCGTCACCATTGAATCTGAATTGGAATCAGAATTGGAATCCAATTCGCAACGAATCTCCGGCACGCACGCGGACGCTTCTTTCGAACCATAACTCAAAAGAACGAGCAAAGAGAGAGCGAAAAAGTGAAAAGAAGACGAGATGAGACGGTTCGCGTCGGTATTTCGTCTTCTCATATCGTTTCCTTTGAGTGTCTTTTTATAACGGCACAGTTTTGTGCTTCTTTTTTCTGTGTTGAAAAGAATTGGAAAAAAAATCGCCCCAGAAGTGAGAAAGCATGCGCGCACTTCTCGCCGCTCCGGGCCAACACCACTCGGCGGCGTTTCAAAGAAAAAGAAACTACGATGAGAGCAGCAAACCACGCGGACTCGCGCTGCCGCCGCGACGAACGACGGCGCTCGTTTCGCAAAGAAAAAGCGATGATGGTAGCGTCACACGAGCAGTTCGGCAGCAGCAAAAAGCGGATAACGACCTTCACTACGACGACGGAGAAGAAGAAGACAAGACGAAAGAAACGACATCGACGTTATTAGACACCGCGCACGCGATCACGTCGAGCTGGACGTACGCGCTCGCGGAAGTTCTCGTCGTGCTCGCGATATTAGCGCTGATCGATTGCGGGTGGAGCGGAGACTGGTCTCGAATAGGCGCCGCGACGACCGAGAACGAAGCGCAAGCGAGATGGCTCGTGCTCCATCTCGTGTTACCCGCGCACGTGGTGACGTCTTGCGTGACGCATTGGGCCACGGAGGAAGAGGAGAAAAAAATAGAAAACGCGGCGAGGTCGTTCGCGGTCGGTGGGTTGACGATGATTAAGGTTTTAGCGCAGAGAGAGGTGGACAAGAGAAGCGAGAGAGAGGAGGAGCGGCGACCTTTTTGAAAGTTTTTTTTCCAATTCTACGTACGAGTTTAGTTCAGAATTCTTCTTCACATCACCTAAACACAAGCACGCACGAAGCAGCATGGAAGAGCAACAACAACAACAACAACAACAACAACCGGCGGGACCGAAACAACCAGTCATCGTTCGCCCTCCGATATCGAGCGAAGAGGAAGAGTTTCATCAAGCGCAAGTCCCGACTCGGCCGCACGCGCATTTTCATCGTCAACCACAACAACAACAACAACAACAACAACAACGACAACAACAACAACATCAACAACACTACCAAGCAGCGGCGGCGCAACATAATTATCAGCAGCAACAACAACAGCCTCAACAACAGCAACACAACTCGCAGCAGCCGAACCCGCAGATTCTTCCGCCGCCGCGCACGGGGCACCCGGACCTCAACCACGATCACAAAGACATCAGCACGGAGTTGATTCAAAAGTATTTAGACGAAAACCAAAACTTGATCTTGGCTATTTTGGAGAATCAAAACGTGGGTAGGCTGGCAGAGTGCGCGAGGTATCAGAACAGATTGCAGCAGAACTTGATGTATTTAGCGAGCATCGCGGATGAGAGCTGATTTATGCGCGCGTGGGAGGTGGTGAGAGAGAGTTTTTGTAATATATAATACACACACTTGTACCATTAGAGAAGAAGAGGTTCTCAAACTTCGCGTAAACGAAAGAGCTCTTTAAACGAAAAACATTTTCAACTACGATTGCTACGTTCTTTTGTGCTTTATCATTGCTTTTACATTACAAATTAGGTGGCGCCCCGTTGTGCATCAGCAACTCCATGATATCTAAACCCCTCTCTCCGGCTAAACGTTTTATGCCGGTTAAAACCGTGACTAAATCTTCGTCGTTCATCAACTCGATTTTACCTAACAACCTTCCCGTGCCTAAACTGGTGCTCAACTCGACGAAATTTCTAATGTAAAAGTACACAAACGCGGCCATTATTGTTTGGACATCCATTCGATCGACGAAACCACCGTGGCCGGGAATGGTGTGGCCGAAATCGTCGATTTTGAACGCTCGCTTGAACCCCGACGCGAAGAAACCGCCAAACGGAGCCACTAAGGAGGCAAAAAGAGCCAAAAATCCAGCGTGGATGTCGAACCAAGTGAGAACTAAGTAGTCTCGGTTGTACACGAACTTCAATATGAGCCTTAAGAACATTTTTATTCCGAAAGGAACCATCGGAACGTCGTCAATCATAAATTTCATCGGTATGAATGGATGTTTCAGTTGACACACAGCTTCTCGCGAAAAGTATTTATCAAACCGTGTAATGAGTCCATACTTCTCGCTCGTTTTCCAAACCGTTTTGCGCATGGGTGGACACGTTAAAAATTTAAACTTTCCGAGAAAAGTGGATAATACCGGTGCCATAGCGACGGTACAAAACATGGCGCCGATGAAGCCTTCCCACGTTTTCTTAGGCGAAAGCGCAATCAGAGGCGTTCGGCCAAACGCTTTTCCAAAGACGTACGCCATGACGTCGTTCACGACAACCAATAGAAATGGAAATAAGAACCAAATGATGCCTTCAAATATGTTTGAGATCGTTGTGGACGACTGCAAAAAAATGATGGCAATCGTGATGTGCGTCCACGCGAACTGCGCGAATTGGTACTTGAACAAACCTTTCCTCAGCAACAGAACAAACGCAACAAAACCACCCATGTATAGCGCGTAACTGATGAACGAGTGATGCACGATAACCCAGGTAATTACTTTTGCAAACCTGGTCGTCTCGTCCATGAAAAAATGTCCTTTCTCTGCCAACGCGGTCAAGTAAAAATGTCTTCCAATCCTTCCGTATAAGGTAAACGCCGCGCAAAAATAAAAGTACCACTTCTGCAATCGAAAACGCATCCCAGCAGATTCCAACTTTGCCTTCTCTTGCGACTCGCTCAAATCGAACAACTCTTTCGTCATCAATGTCTGCACCAAAAAAATCATCACCATCGTCGCCATGGCCCCGTGGAACAAAACGATCAACGCGGCGGCGCCCATAATCAAACCCGACGCGGTGCGAGCGCGAAACGAACTCCACTTGTTCGAGATATTTCGGGCGAGCTTCTTCGCCCCTTTCGGGGAGGCGCCTTGCTGATCCGTGGCATCATCTCCACTCACGCGTCGCGCCGTGCGGACGTGCGGCACGACCTTCCGGAAGTTTACGCCTCCCACGTCGAACGCGTCCTCCTCCTCCTCGTCTCGCGACTTTGTTCAAGCGAAGAAGAAGGAAGTAAGGTAGTGGGTGCAAAAAAAAAGAGAAGAGAGAAAATCAGCGAAAGTCACAACGAGCAAGAAAGAAAAAAGAAGGAAAGAAACAACAACAACAACAACGCGTCTCTCGTTCGCCATCTCCGCGCTCGAGGAGAGAGGAGAAGAAAAACAACAACAACAACAAGAAGAAGAAGAAGAACGACCCCCGTCATCGCGTATATACCCCCCGGACTCCACGGGGTTCCAAAAGTTCGGTAAAAAAAAAAAATAATAATAATAATAAAACGCACCATCGATCGGGACCGGGTCACCCGGTACCCTCGTCGTCTCGCGATCGTGTGCATCTTTCTGCGTCGTTTCTCTTTAGTGCGAGGACGCGAGAGTTACGAAAAATAAAAGCTCCGATCTCTCTCTCTCTCTCTCCTTTTTGTGCGATGCGTGTGTTTTATGTAACGATATAAAATGGAAAAAACGTTGGGGAAAACTGTAAAAAAAACTCCAAAAAGTAAGCAAAAACAAAGCGAGTAAAACGTGTAATAGATATACAGAGAGATATGCACGGAGACGTGCTGGCCACGCGCAACGTCGACGGGTCGACGATACAGTACGTGGAAGCCGTGGATGGAGTGCAGACATCCGCGGCGGGCTTACGAGTCTCTTCTTCTGCGTCGTGCGGAAGGAAACGACGCGAGGAGGAGATGATGGATATCGTTACTAACGGGAAAGAAGAAGAAGAAGAAGAAGAGAGAGAGGAAGAGGAGAGACGAACGGCGAAACGAAGGGTCGGAGAGATCGCGTCTGGAATGGCAAAGATGCGACTGTTGATGGCTGAGAGCGGCGGGAGTTTTGGATTCACTGAAGGGAAGAGGACGACGAAAGCGGATGATGTCAACGCGAAGATGGATGTCAACGAAAACAACGGTAGGAATAATAAAAGAAGCGAGGCGAAGAATGCGATGATGGTAAAAATTCGCGCGGACATGTCGAAATACGCCAACGAAGATGAAGTTTGGGACGAAATTGACCGAGCGATTCGTGACGAGCACAAGCAAGACGAGGATGCGCTGTGGGCGTGTTCTGTGGTTCGGTTACAAACGGACGTGTTGAACTGCGTGTCGTTGGATAAGCTGTTTCGCTTGTCCTCGAGGCCGATGGCAAGCGCGAGGGCGAGGCGTTTAATCGCGTTACACGTGAGCGGGTGCAGGGATAAAGCGATTGGGTTTGGGAGAGATTTAGCCTCCTCCATGGCAAATTTACCGATGTTGAGAGAGTTTTCAGCGGTTGGGACAAACTTGGGAAAAGCTTTCATCACGCGGTTCGCACACGTGACGCACACTTTGAAACATTTGGAAATTTTGAAGTTATCGGCGAACAAAGTCGCAGAAGACATCGACGCGTGCGAGGCACTGATGAATGCCATCGAGAACTTATCAAGCGTGAAGTTTTTAGATCTGTCGCAAAACTATTTAGGTGAGAGAGGCATGCGCGCTGTGTGCGAGGGGATGGTAAAAAGGAGGCAAAGACCGACTGACCAATTCGGGAAGCGTCCGGAAGCTTTGAAAGTTTTGATCGTGTCGCACGATAGCATCGGGAATAACGGGGCGTTCGCGTTAGCGAATATGTTTCGAACGTTCCCCGATGAGGTTTCAGAGAAGTTGGACGTATCTTTCAACGGTATATTTGAACAAGGAGCGACCGCACTGGCGGAGGCCATGTGTTGGCATTCTTCTGGCATGCGCTCGTTGCGCTCTTTTCGAAGGGTGTTGGATTTTCGGTGTAACTCGGTTGGTTTTGAAGGCGCCAGCGCGCTAGCGAAATGTCTCGATGGTACCAGAAGTTTGAATCTGTCCAATAATGGCATCAAAGATGCGGGTTTAAAGATGTTGTCGAAACACTTGAAGACGAACTTCACGTTGACGCACTTTGATGCGAGAGGAAACGAAATTACCAGTGACGGTGCGTTTTACCTCGCCGAATGTCTCTCGGAGAACTCGACGCTATTAGAAATCTCTTTGGATTCCAACCGGTTGGACGATCGTGCGGCGATTGATTTCGCAGAGAGCCTCTCTTCAAATCTCGCGACGAGACTGTCGATTTTAGATTTAGCAAGGAACGATATAGAGGACGAAGGCGGGATACGATTGGCAAATTTTTTAGCCACCAACGTGAGTCTCGCACGCTTGAGTTTATCGAGCAATCGCTTATCGGCCAAAGGAGCGAGAACATGCGAAGATGTCGCAGGTTTGCGTATAGACGTAAACTGGCAAAAATAGATAGAAATTTTCACGTAGCAGAAATTTAGAAGCAGCATTAATAAGAGCATAGAGGACCTCGCCGCATGGAAAGCGCACCGTATTGTATATAAGAATATCATGTATATCAGCACAAATAGGTACCAGTACTGGTACTAGGTACCACTAAACTACTCCTAAATTCGAAAACACCACAAAGAGAAGACACTTTTATATACAACTTGCGCCACCTTTCTGGACGCTCGATGCTGCATAGCCGCCGTGGCACCATAAACGTTGCGAAAGAAAACGAAGTGTCTCCAATATTTTTCGAACGAGGTATCCGCGACATTCACACTCTCATTCTTCAACGCGTTGTTGAATGCTTCAAAAAACTCCTTTTCTGTCGTATAGATATCACCTTCTTTCTCGTCTCGTCTGACCTTTGCGTACGCGCTCGTCAAAACGTGAACCACAGCCACTTCCAACGCTTCCTTCTCTTCTTCTTCGTCTAATAGGACCACCCAATCGTCGAGTAAATCGTCCTCGCTTTCAGACTTTTCGCCGTCTTCCTTCATTTTCTGCTCCTCGTGTTCTCTCTCCGAACGTCGTCTGCTCAACAGCTCCTTCGATATCGTTGATTCCGTGAACGCTCGAAACGCTCGCTCGCTCGAGAAAGCCTCCAAGACAACTCTGAGCGCGTCGTCCTCTCGAGCTTTCTTCTTCTTCTTCTTGTTCTTTCTCCTTCGCGCGAACTTTTGTTTGCACGCGGAGGAGAGTTTATTGCGAAAACTAATAACTGTGCGATGTGCGAGCGCGGCGATGGCGCTCGAAGTTTTCGCGCGCATGCGTGCGTTGTGCTCTTTTTTTTAAAGTGTTTTCATCTTTTGCGCGTATCGTTGTGTTCTTCGAGTTTTTCGCAACATATAAATATTCGTACAAAGTTTGATGATCATTATTACTAGCTAAATGTTTACTAAAACCCGTTTCTCTCGCGGGAATGCATTCTTTCCTTTTCGTTTTACTTGTTGATGTACTCTCTCACGACATCCATCACTTCGTTTTCGACTAAATTGAGTTGCTCGTCTTCGTTCCTTTTCGCCGCCAAGGCTTGCAACTTTTTGTTTCTATTTTCCTCCCACAACGATAAACCGCAAACGTATACGATGGTAAATCCGTACACGCTGGCGACGCGGTAATCGAGAGGAATGGCGCCGTAGACTACGAAGTTTAGTGGCACCCAAAAGACGATGTTTGAGATGTACAAATCGAGCCAATCGCGTTTGAGCTCGGCTTGGATCTCCTCTTTCGATTCGCTCCGCAACAACGCCATGATGACTATGAAACCACACGCCCACACGGGATTATACACGAGCGCGTCAAAAATTACCTTCTTCGTCAACACGACGTGTTCTGGATTGCTGAAGAACCACTCGATTACATTTGTTGTCGTCAACTCTATATTTTCTGAAGCCAAGCCTTGCGCGTCAGCCATGGCGCTCGCCGCGTTTGCCAAGTCGCCGCTCAACTCGTTGTCGTACGTCGACGACGCCGTCAACGCGGAGATAGAAACGGCGTCGGCGGAGAAATTCGAGCCACTCGGACTCGGTATGACCTTATCCACTAACGTGTACCATAAATACGACGTCAATCCATCGAACGATCCAAACGTCACGTACCGTCCTCGTCTCTTGTAGTCTCTCGCGTACTCCCCTCCCGCTGCGGATGCTGAAGGAACGTCTTCGCCTTCTTCCATGCTCGCCGTGATGCTCTTCGTCTCGCTCAACCGCTGCGCGAGCTCGTCGGAGATCCAATAACACACCGCTCCGACGCCCATATCTCTCAAAACCTCGAACCCATCGAACGAAGCTTCGACGTCGTTCGTTCTTCTTCCTCGTCTTTTACTCTCATCGTGCTTGATAGTTTTTTTCCTTCCTTTTCCAATTCGAAAGCGTCTTCGTCTCGAGACACAAAAAGGAGAAGAAGAAGAAGAAGAACAAGAGGCAGATGAGGACCAGAAAGCGCGCATCATCGCGTGAGATGAGAACGCCGCTCAGCGCGGGAAACTTTTTTTTCGTTCTCACGTTTTGCGTTTCTTCTGAGTCTGCGCGTAGAGCGCGCGCGCGCGGGGTGTGAGCGTCGGTCGTGCGTACCTTTGTGTTGTACCTTTCGAAAGCTCAAAAGTTTTGTTTTGAAAATCCAAAATTTTACAGAAACCCTAAATTAACGCACGCGAAAAACTCTTCGGCCCTCTTTTTCCTCCTCCTTCTGTCCTTCATCTTCATAAAATCAGGAATTTCTATCGAAGACTCTCCCTCCCACGCAGCGGACGACGAGAAGAAGTTTAGATACTATCACCAACGCGAATTCATCATGCAAATCTTTGTGTGCGTAATTCTATCGTTTTTTATGCGTTTTATGTGTCGCATCGGTGTAGTTTTCGGTCGCGAATGTTCGCGCGTAAAAAATCCCTCCCTTTTGCAAAAAGGGGCTTTGGGGCTTTTCGCGATGACGATTTGGGATTTGTTTACGCGACGTTCTTCGTCTCGTCGTGAACGTTCTTTCGCGGAACCCTTCGGTGTGAAAGAACCACTCGAATGTTATTTTGCGTTTTCTGTCGTCGATTTTTGTCTTGATGTATCGGTATACTGACCTGTTGCATCATCCTCTTTCTCTCTCACATCCTCTTTTTCGCACCCAAAACGACAGTAAAACTTTGACGGGTAAAACCATCACTCTCGAAGTCGAGTCCTCGGACACCATCGACAACGTGAAAGCGAAAATCCAAGACAAGGAAGGCATCCCGCCGGACCAGCAACGTTTGATTTTCGCCGGTAAGCAGTTAGAGGACGGGAGAACTCTCGCGGATTACAACATCCAAAAAGAGTCCACCTTGCACTTGGTGTTGCGCTTGAGAGGTGGCGGTAAGAAGAGAAAGAAAAAAGTGTACACGAAGCCGAAGAAGATCAAGCACGTGCACAAGAAGAACAAGTTGGGATTTTTGAAGTTGTACAAGGTTGACGACGCCGGCAAAGTGACGAGATTACGGAAGGAGTGCCCGGCGCCGGAGTGCGGTGCGGGTGTGTTCATGGCGAACCACTTCGACAGACACTACTGCGGTAAGTGCGGTTTGACGTACGTTTACGAAAACAAGTAAACGACGTCAAAGTTGATGACGATAACTTTCGTTTTTAGGAATAAGTATATGGGGGGTTGGTACGTTTGCGTGATTGAAGAGTGATATCGCGAGATGTTTTTTGTTTCCTATTTTTTTGGAGACGGAGAAGTTAAGGACCGAAAGAGTCTTTTCGTCGTTTCTTGTGTCGCATTAAAGACCAAGAAGCGCGAACTGCCGCTTAGAAAGTAAACAAGATTTAGTTTTGTTGTTACGATAAAAAATTGCTACTACATCAGTTGCATCTAATTTACACGCGCTACTTCTATTTTTGACTTAAATCATCTAAATCTCTCTACATATCGCTACGCATCATTGACTTCTATAAGTGTGTTTTGTTTATTTCGTGTTCATAGCTCGGAATCTTTCGTATCTTTCATGTAACGAAACGATGTCGCTCGCTCCGGTGAGTTTTTCGACATCTCTCAAAGCGTGTACGAAGTTCTTCGCGTAGTTATCTTCGATACCCTTCGCGTCCATTTGTACGCTCGTAAGTCGACGCAAAAAGTTCAGCTTCGCGTCTTCGCTCGCAAAGGACGAAGAGAAAGACCCGAAAATTTCGTCCAATTTATCACACGGCGCAAATGTCACGGCGCAGTTCGATTCGTCGTGCGCTACTATGCGACAACATGCCGCTTCGTTGTTTTTATCGCCACTCGAGCCGTTTTCGTTACGTCCAGTGCACTCAAAATTCATCAACTTTTGAATCTCTCTGTCGTCCTCACTAATCAACTCTGGTTGTTCTAACCGTCTCTGTAGCATCTCTTTCGCAGACTCCGCGCCTTTACATCCAATCCACGCCTCTCTCGCTCGGTACAAAAACCAATAGATGGGAAAGTTTGACACCGGTGAAAGAAACAAAGGGAGCGTAAACGGAGCGCACGCCAAGTTGAAATATTTCGCCCGTCTGGCTTTCTTCTTCCCTCTTTTCAACACGTCTCGCACGGCCATTCGCACATCATCCGCGTGCATTAATGACTTTGGATAAACGATTTCGCAGGACGAGAGCGTCGCGCCAAGCGCTTTTGACGGTATCGCTTTTAGCACGTCTTCGTCCGGGTCCACCCGCTCTAACAACTTCTGCGCGACGTCGTACACTTTTCGTCCAAAACCTTTCTCACTTTTCTCCCACGTTTGCCACGTTTTCGAAGCGTACGCGGACGCTTTCTCTTTCAATCGGTTCGCGAACGCCGGCGTAAACTTTTTCATCACGTCTTTCTCCTCGTTTTCTCGTATGAGTTTGAGGGCACCGTCGTATCTCGTGAGATTCGGTTCTCTTATCGCCGACGCGTGTATGAAAACATCGTCGCCAACCATCGACGAAGTCGACGCGTCTTCATCGTCGTTTCCTTCTCTCCTTTCGCGCGTCTCGCTCCTCGTCGAGGACGACAACGACGAAGACGAAGACGACGAAGACGTCGACGGGAGCAACAGCCGTCGCGGTAAAACAATCAATCGCAACCGCGTCGCCACTTCTCTCATTTTCTCCTCTTTTTACGTACTCGCCGAAGAAAAAACAACCGACACGAACCACTGCGCGAGAAAAATAAACCAGAGGAAGAAGAACAGAAGCGGCCACCGCGCTCACCTCCTTCGCTATCTCCCCCCCAGGTTCGTCGTGTCTCGTCCTTCCTTCCCCAAAGAGAGAGAGCGAGAGAAAAAAAAAGCTCGCAACCTCCTTTTTTTTGTATGTGGTGAGAGTTTTGCCTTTTGATGAAAATTTTCTGCATTTTTTTCAACGGACACACACAAACTCGCAATTAAAAAAAGAAAATTGGAGAGCAAAAAAAACGCGTCTTTTGAGTCATAATTTATATTCCAAACGCTCCGCGCACACACGTGAGAGATCGCACACGAGCGCGAGTCTTTTATCTCCGTCGAACCAATCGCGCGCAGTAGCGGCAGTTTGCATCACCCGCCGCAGGATCCGATCGTTACATAAGGGAGAGAGTGAGAAGTTTTTTGAAAAAAAGAGAGGAGAGCATAAATTGGATCCGCTGCTTCGTGTGTCATCAACATCATCGAGTCAAATTATATGAGCTCAGAAGCGATGATGTCGAAGAAGAAGAACAACGAGAGCGACGACGACGCCAACGACGCTAATACCACGAAGACTACGTCTTCCGCGGCGTCGGTGGATGCGCTCGCGGATAAAGTAAACGACGTTGCCATCGCCGGAAAAGACGACGACGGAGAACAACAACAACAACACCGCGCTGCTGCTTCGGGAAAAGTCGAAGACGACGACGACGAGGACGACCGAGGAGGGGTCGAAGGAAGCGCCAATTCGAACGAGGACGATGAAGGGGTCGTTGGGGATTCGAAACGGACGATATTCATCGGCGGCGTGCCACCGTACGACATCGACGAAGAAAAAGTCACTCGGTATTTCAAAACGGAACACGAGGAAGACGTGTCGACGAAGTTGATCCCGGACGCGCGGAAAGGGTGCCACAAAGGGTACGGGTTTGTGAAATTTAAAACCCAAGCCTCCGCGGAGCGATTTTTGGCACTCGGGAAGGTGGAGATCGACGGGAAGACGATTGACGTGAAAGCGGCGAACAAGGATTCACCGAGATACGATTTGAATCATAGTAATAACATGAACACGATGAACATGATGATGATGATGAACCCGGGTGTTAATGGTGGCGGGTTTTATAACAATAATCATCATCAGAGAGGCGGCGGCTTCTCGCAACAAGGATACCCGAACCAGATGATGGGACGAGGACGAGGAAGAGGATTCATGGGAGGTGGAAGAGGTGACTTTGGTGGTGGAAGAGGAGGGAGAGGAGGTGGATACATGAATCATTACGGCCAAACGCACGGGTATCATCAACAAAACATCATCGTGGGCCCGGACGGGAACATGATGGTCGTGGATCCGTATTTCAACCCAAACATGGGCGTCGGCGGTGTCGGCGCGAACCAAGGAATGTTTACACACCCGAGACCCAGGCGTTTCTCTGGTGGCAGAGGCGGAGGATTCATGGGACAAAGAAGAGGCACGTACCCGGCGCAGTTCAACCAATCAGGGAACGCGAACGGACTGAACGGCAGCGACGGCGTTGTCAACGGTCCGTCGCAATCCGACGGGAACGACGGTATCGTGAATAATCCGGACGAAGAAGATTCAGAAGATGCAAACGGAAACGCGACAAATGCTTCCACCGGTGCTAGTGGTGGTAGTAACGAAGCTATTCCTTTGTTAGACGAAAACGGATTTCCTTTACCTGCAGAAGAGCAAGGAACTGATCAAGACCGCGCGGTCGGAGGCGCGTCCTCGTCGACTTCATCCAGGCGGTACAACAGCAACGGCGCCGGAGGTATGGGTGGCGGATACCCTCAAAATTCTTCGCAAGTGTTCGTCGGAGGCTTGCCGAAGACCGCCACGGAGGAGGAAGTTGGATGGTTCTTTTCGCAATACGGTCCAGTCGCTCGCGTGCGTTTGATTTACGATAAAGAAACCGGCGCGTCCAAACGGTACGGGTTCGTCGAATTCGCTCACCCAGAAATTGCCGCAACGGTGAAGGATTTGCGCAACTTGCAATTTCAAGGGCGAACGATTGATGTAAACTTTGCGTCTCGACACATATCTCAGATGAACTACGGCATGCCGCCGAGAGGTTCGCGTCATCAACAGCATCAACAAGTGATGATGCAACAAATGATGGCAGCAGGAGGAATGCCCCCACCGTTTGATGCGATGGGTAATCCAATCATGTACGCGCCAAACGGAATGATGATTCCGCCTCCTTATTTTGCCGCGATGCAGCAGCAAAACGACGGAGGAGAAAACATGAAAACGGGAGGAGATGATGGGAACACTAGCATTAGTAATATTGGAGGTGTCGATATGAGTAGCTTTAACGCGAACATGAACGCGGGGGGTATGCCTGGCGGAGCAAATCTAGAGGGGCAAGAATATCTGAACATGTACGGCGCACCTTATGGGATGGGTTTCCCTCCCGGAAACGCGGCCATGTTCGGACAGCCAGGTGCGATACCTCCGGACGGTTCATTCAACAATATGGATCCGAGCGGAATGATGCCGATACCACAACAGCAGGGACAACCACAGCAACAAGATTTCAGTCCACCACTTCCACAGACTGGAATGAGTGAAAGCGTTGTTTCCGACGAGTAAAATGAAATTCAAACTGTGAAAGTGGAGGGAGGAGTGTTTTTGAGCGCACGCTTTATATAGATTGCTTTTTGCTTTGCGATTTAGTTGCTAGCTGCTGATTTTTGCTATTATATAACTAATACTATTTATTGCTAAAACTACGATGAGCTACTCTAACGCGCTTTCAACGACGACCAAGCCCATCGTCCATGCCATTCAAGAGCATGACGTTCCCGTCAATTTTCTTTCCAACCTTCTTTTGTCTGCGCAACTCGTAAGCCTCGAAACCTTCAACCTCTCGCAAATCTTCCACGGTCACTTTGGTATCTTTCAACGATAATTCCTCCAACTCTTCGCAATGTTTGAAGACATCCGATGGAACCGTGCGTATGTGTGCATTCCCACTCATCCTCAAACGTCTCAGCTTCTTCAAAAATGCAAACTCATCTGGTATCTTCTCGATCAAATTTCGCTCGCACTTTGCGTCCGTCAGCGAAGCGCACACCGACACGCACGTCACGTCTCGTATCCGATTCTCCGAGCAACTAAAAATCTCCAACTTTTTCATGCTTCCGAAAGAACTCTCTGGTAACTCCGTCAACTCGTTATTGTCTAAAATAAGCTCCACGAGATTCGGCAGATCCAACGCGCAGAGTTTCTTCAACCGGTTTCGACTCAAATTGAGTACTTTTAAATTCTTCATGTGAAGTCCAGTTTTTGGCAGTCTCACAAGCACGTTATTCGCTACAATTACCTTTGTGCATTTTTGCAACAAGTTTACTTTATCTGGAATCTCTTCGATTTGGTTGTCAGAAACGTCGATCACTTTGCACTTGTTCGCACCGACGACGTCGAATATAAACGGTGGAAATTGACTCCAGTTCAGACCTCTTTCGAGATTACAAAGACCGGTGGTTTGGGCTAACTTGACGCGTTTCTTCACGGCATCCGCGGATTGGCGGTTAGACGAGGTCTGGTAGGAATCTAGTAATTGCTCGAACGGTTGGACGACGTTCGCTGTCCACCAAGCTTCCATTGTCGCGTAATCTTATGCGTGTTTTCAAACTCGCGTCAAAGAGACAAGATATTTGTGAAGAATGTGCAAATAAAGAGTGTTACAACTAAAAAACTCGAGACATATGCAATGTGTATAACATGATAACAAAGTACAATTGAACACTAAAAGAAATCATCTCTCAGCGGCGTCGACGATGAATACACCGTCCGCACAGTGACTCTCGCATGAGTTATCGTACCGAGAATCGCGCACGCCGACGCACGGACAATCCATCAGGTGGCCGATGAAGTCGCTGCTACTGCTATTCCTATCACTCCCGAGGAGCGCCGAAGAAGAAGAAGAAGGTCGTCGGAAACACTGGACGACTTGGACAAAATTACACCTCGAGTCACACCCGAACGCGGCGATGGCGGGCGTCATCTCCGAAAACGCGTTTTTTAGCGCGTCCAAGGAAATTTTCGTTCCAGCGCTTCGAGAGAGTTTCTCCGGCGTTCCTAAGTCTTTCGCCAACTGAAACATCCCGGCGTAAAAATCTTTCTGCGTCAAGGGATGCATCACGCTCTTCTCTGAGTTAACGACGCTGGCAGTATCTCTGGCAGGCCACATCGCACACGTCCCGTGCTTCTCCCACTCGTGTTCGGCTAAACCGTCGTAATACCACGCCGGGGCTAATCTCTCAAACTCCTCTCCCTTCGGCAACTCCTTCTCGTCGAAACGAAAGCTTTCGTTTCTCGGGTACCCGGGCGGCGCGCGACAATTTTGCGGCCAGTAACATTTCTTTTCCTTCCTAGTTCTCGATGAAGCCACCGCGGGATCACTCAGAGGCTCCGAATAACTCGGCCACAACCCGTGCACGGTCATCTCGTTCTTTAGGTGCGTTTTCTCGCACTCCGTCTTTTTCTTTCCTTTTCCTTTTGCCGAAAAGGCACCAACATCGTCTTCGTCAGACTTTGAAGAAGAGGCACAAAATCCAGGCGTCCACGAGCGCGCGAGCTCGAACATGTCGAACCGATCGGATTCGTCTCCGTTTGTTTCTTTCGTAAACATCGGGTCGTCGCATCCGTCGTGCGTTTTTAAGCCTTCGTTGGGACACGACGAGGACGACGACGAGGAGGAGGAGGACGGCGACGTTTGGGGAAAAGAGGAGGAGACGATACCGTTATCTAATGTCGCGTCTCGAAGAGACAAACGCGGTGGACGACGCGCGAGGCGGGGATCAGCGGCAAATACGCGTTGGAGAAGAAGGAGGGAAGAGATGGTGAGCACGACTGTGGAATAAAGATGACGCATGTTGCGCGTCTTTCTCTGGAAAGAGCGAGCGAGCGGGCGTCGAGTTGTGTAGGAAGTGTTCTTTTGTTTTCAAAAAGAGAGAAGAAAATATACCGCGCACGTATCGAAAAATTGAAAGACACTCGCAGTACACCGCATTGTCATGATTTTGAATTGAACTCCTACACAGAGCCCATTGGGCAGAGAAAGCTATCGCCTTTTGGGACTTTTGTGAGTATACGAGCGGACGGTATCTTGCCTGGCGCGACTTTGTGGTGCAAGTGCCAAACGAGTATATCGTCGGCGGTTGTCATTTCGAGCGCGTCGAGTAAGTTTGACGCGTTCACCTCGTTTTCGCTTTCGTTGTGTTTTATTTTGTGGAAGTTATGTGTTACTGACCTTAAAAACGCGTCTTCGAGGTAACCAGAGTGCACATTTTCGTCGAACCGTACGGATCCTATCATTTCTAATCGAACGCCAAATCCAGCCATATCCACGTTGAACACGCGAGGTTTGTATTTCAAATCTCCACACCAAAACGAACGAAAGCCTACGACTTTCAAAGAAGATGGATTTGAGTGCTGATCTATTCCTACTGGAGCTTCGAATTTGCTGCGCGTACTCGGAAACCCAACCGGCCATATTCCTATGTTTCGAATCATTGACGCTCTCTCGAAATGTTCACGCGTATAACTGTTGTCGTCGTCTGCGAAAATAACAACTGGATTGTGTTTGTATTTCCACACATTCTGTTCCAACAAAAAACCTAAAGCTTTATTTCTTTGATCGACACCCCTATGGCCTAGCGTTCGTTTGACTTTCACGCGCAAAGCTTTCACGATCACGTGCTGACAATATGCGCGTCGCTCTTCTCCTCTTTCGTATCCCTCAACGAGAGCACTGTTCCTCCAATCCTCCTCGCTTTCAACGAGAATCCACACGATTCGACCGCGCGACGAAGACGTCGAACACAGCGTGTTCTCGATCGCGAGCAACGCGTGCGTCTGGAAATTTCTGTCCTTTACTCGATGGTACGTAGGAGTTATCACCGCGAGAGAAACCTCATCTCTTCGAGCCTTCCAAGAAGAAGAAGAAGAAGAAGAAGAAGAAGAAGAAGAAGAGACGACTTTTACCTCGTCTCGCTTCGTTTTCAAAATCAGCACGAGCGCGATCCAATAACAGAGCAAACTCGTCGCGATCAATCGCCAGGACGACGCGGAAGAAGCGACGCTGTTGTTTGTCATGCTTCGTGCGATTTGAGGTTTTCTCTCTCTCTCTCTCTTTCTTCTAATACGTACGCGTATTTTTGAAAAAAAGACTAGACTTCACTCTTCACGTTCGATCTTCATCCTTATGAACGAGAACGACAACGAGGACACCGACGACGACGGCACTCGGTGGCTCGCGCATCGGCAGCAAAAAGTGTCGTACCCGTCCCTCGCGAAGGTGGGACGGAAACCACGTCAGAGCGAACGGAACGACGCGATCGAACTTGGATTCAACGTTTTTAAAAATGCGATGTCTTTGAAGAACAACGCGGCGCAAGAGGAAGAAGAGGACGGGAAGAAAAAGACGAGCAGACCGTTCAATCGAGTGAACGACGAGGAATGGCTCAACGACGAGAATAAGAAAGGAGACAATAAGTTTAGAAACGCCGGTTTCGGGAAAAGGAATATCGCTTTTAAAGCAGAGCAGAAGTTTGTTGGTAAACAAGGCAAGAAGTTTGCGCACGAGAAGAATAAAGAGAAGAAGCGGAGAGTGTATCGCGGTGGAAAGATTGACGAGAATGCGGTGAACTCGAAAGTATTGTTCGACAGCGATGACGAGTAGTGAAGAAAGCGCTTTGGTTATTTAAATACATATACACGCTGCTAAAATATATACTACGCGCAAAGAGCGTGCGCGAGAGAGAAACACATGTTGTAAACAATGTTTACTTTTTTTACCTACCTAGTCTTCAAGAACGTTCGGTCTTCAACAGAATTCTCACCTCCGACTCCAGAGGTGTTGAATTTATGTTTGAACTGCGACCAACCTTTTTGTCTCACTTCTACTGGCAACGATAACCAAGCCTTAGCAATGGTCGACGCTAACCGTTCGTCGTGCCACGAAAACGATAAGCCAGCGGGATTCTTCCCACCAAAGAGATCGCCGTTTTCGTCGAAGCGTTTCAAGAAGCTCTCCGCCGCGGAAAAAGGATTGTGCTTTGCTCTTTGCGAACCGAAATTTCCTCCTCTTCTCCTTCCCATGATTCCAGGGTCTTCGCGCGGGCAAAATTTCATACAGTGCTCCAACGCCGCGAGTTGGCTTCTTTTCACGATCCAAATGCAATCGACCGGGCACATGTCAATGGCAATCTCTGTCGTCTCGCGATCGTCTGCCCATTGATCAATCACTCTCGCTCGACCGTAATCTTTGTCTACGGTCATGCTGAACGTCTTTGCGGCATATTGTGCACAATTACCGCATCCAATGCACTCGCTTTCATCGACAAATATCGCCCTCGTCTCACCTTCCTCGCCGCTCCATTTCGACACCGGCGTGCCGTCAAACTTTGTCTCTTCGCTCAAGAAGAAATGTTTCCGGAAGTCAATCACGGCGAGCAAGTATGGCTCCCGCGTTTGTGGGTCGGATAAAGTCTTATACGCCGCATTTAATATGACCGCGAACGCGTTCCTATCTTCTTCGGAAACAACATCCGCGCCGTATTTCGACAATAAAACGTCCGGGTGAGAAATTTTCATCGTTCTCTTAAAAGCTCGAGACACCGTGGTTTGTATCAACTCCTCGTCACCTCCGGCCCAAACGTCCGCGTCGTCCAAATCTAAATCGAGAAGCTCAAAAAAATCAGACGGTGCCTTCGTCAACATCGTCGCGTCTATCAAATCGACGTCTTTGGACAGTTCGCGATAATACGGGGATCGCGCGACCTCGTCGTCTGCGGCCGATTGGATTAAAGAGGACGATGAGGAGTTGGTTGCTGACTCATCGTTCGCCGCTGCTGAAGACGACGACGCCACGCGCGCGAGCTCTTTCTTTTGGCGACGCCGCATCGATGCGTCATCTCTGCGTTGATGTCGATATCGTTTACTTGATGAAGGTGCTCCCGGTGGTGCTCTGTGCACGAGCGCTGATGTCGTGAACGCCATGTGCTTCTGTCTGCGCTGAGGTTTTTGTAACGACTTTTTAAAAAAAGCGCGGGGAAAGGAAAAATCTTCTTTTATTCAAAAATGTACAGAAACACATGTTACAAGCAAACACACACAACACGAATAACGAGCAATGCAAAATATACACAACTACAGATGAATCGTTTCGCATCACGCGAACGAATCCGCGCCTAACTTTTTGAGCGCAATTTCCACCTCCTCTTTGGTGCTTTGACCGGCGTCGTTGGCCTCGCCAGGCGATAAAATCGTAGCTTTCGCTTTTTTGATGAGTTTAGCCAAATCTTCTTGAGTCGGATCGTACGCTAACGTGGATAACGCCCAGATGCACTTTGCGAATGCGTTTGGACGCAAAGAATCGGTTTGCCGAATCGCATCTCTCGCTAAGACGTCTAAGACGTCTTCGTCCAAGTCAAGTTTTAAGAGCGCGCAGCCCCACAAGCCAAGCGCGAGAGTACCCGGGTTAAGTCTGGAAGCTTCGGCTGAGTTCGCTAGCGTTTGCGCGAGATGCGCCAGGTGTGCTTCAAACTTACTTCCGGCTTCAGAAGACGCCGATGGTCGATGATTGATGCGACCATACGCACAAAGGAGCTTTGCGCACTCGTCTGGTTCTAAATCTTCGTCTTCGTCTTCATCCAAAAACGTTCGGACGAGTTTGTTGACGACTTTCTCGCCTGGCGAGATTCGTAACACGCCCCATGCGTGTAAGATGAGCAACTTATCCGGGCGTTCCAAATCGTCCGCACACATTTCGACTTTTCGAACGAGTTTATTTATGATTGAACCATCCGCGGGAATGCGACCTCGGCGAGACAACGCCCAAAAAATTTTCGCCACGAGTTCGGGATCAGAATCGTTAAACACACTTTCTCTGTTATCTGCGATGGCTTCAGCTACAGCATCAATGGCATCATCGTCGTATCGTAACGTTAATCTCGCTTCGCCGATTGACCACGCGATGGCATCGAGCTGCGACGCGGAGAGTCTTTTCGCCATTCGCGGTATCTCTTGATTCAATGCATTCATAAACGGAGTGGGAACTTGACACTTACAGTTCGCGAGTGCCCACACAGTCATGGAGACGTTCAACGCGCTTTGTTTTCCACCGAAATTCTCCGCCACCAATCGTTGCAGCATCAGCGAAATCAACTCGGGATCGATCGATTGCGCGTTGAACTTTTGCGACTTCAGAGACTTACTCAACCCCCACAAAAAGTTTGATATGTCCCTCGCGGTGAACACAAACCTCGGGTCCGCGTTTCGATCACCAATCGGGTACGCTTTCAAATTGTGCACAGCGCAACTTTGTATCTTTTCATAAAACGACCATCGATCCGTCGCGTTGTCTCCGTGAGCCACGCCGACTAGTAAATTTGCCATTTCTTGCGGCTTCCAAGCGTCCGCGTTTTCCACCCACGACGTTTCGCACTGATCGTAGATTTTACTCAAAACTCCATCCTCGTCGCTAATTTTATACTTGAAACTCCCAAATGCCCAAATCAAGTTACTGAACGCTTGCGGTCTCACGCTCGACCCGCCTTGTCGTTTAACGCAGTTGGCAAAATTCCTGGCAATCGTGTCCAACATCTTCACACCTTTCTCGTTAATCTCTTTATTCTGTCCATCATCGTCTTCAAACACCCGCAACCTAGCCAACGACCACGCGACGTTTGCAAGACCAAACTGATCCATATTTCCTAAGTTATTCTCAACCGCTCGCATCAAGTTTTCAAAATCCGAATTCCTTATTATCCGTTCGTACGGATGGCGATCGATGCTCCCCGACGACATCGTCGTCCTAGCTCTCCCCGCTCTCGCCACGCTCGTCGAAACAGCACCAGAGGAAGAAGAAGCGTCGAACTCTCTCGTTCCTTTACTCGCGATTCGATGCAGCGCCGTCGACGCGTTTATGGAATCAAACTGATCGACTTCGTTTCTCACCACTTCGAACACTTCCTCCAAGGAATAACACTGGGTCAATTTCGCCTGAATCTCAAACCCGGCTTTAGATCCACCGGCGTTCCCGTTGCCTCCTTTTTGCCATTTCCCTTGCTTCTTCAGCGCGTTCTTCGAAACTTTTCCTCCGGAAGAAGAAGAAGAAGAAGAAGAAGACGAGGAAGCTGCCCCGGCGCGTCGTCTGGAACCGGAATCGTTCGGTGGAGGCGAAACAGCGGCGGCGGTGAGTGCAATCTTCCTCTGCGCGGCGGCGTTGTTCGGTGCTTTCGCGGCGGTCAGAAGAAGCGATCGGCGACGGGACGAGTAAAATAACGACGAGTGTTTCGCCGCCGTCGTCGTTGTCGTCGAAGAGGACGCGCTTCTTAGTTGAGAGAACATTCTTACGTCGAGTTTTGTGTTCGCGCGCGTTGTTGAAAGTGTAGGAATTGCGTGCCCCCAAAATTTTTTGGTTTCAGGTTTTTTTGTCTCTCTTTTCTCGATAATCGATATTCGATTAAAAAAAGATACGCGCGCGGCGCGACTTTCTCTCTCTGCTCCTTTTCTTCCTCGCGATGGTACGTATCTACTGCTCGTAACTTTTCGGCTTGTGCTCTTCTCTCGGAGGGTTATAAACGCACACCGGGCACGAGGCGTATTGGGTGCAAAACAGCGGTAACGTTCCGACGTAGAACATCTTTCCGAGTAAGTTTTGGTCTCCGAACGCCGATCGACCGACGATTAACATGGTCGCGTCAAAACCTTTCGCGGCTTCTACGAGCTGCTCGCGCGGGTCTAGAGCTCGCGGTGAAGTCGCGTCGGATTTCTTTCCGAGGTCGATGACGTCTCTTAAACGAAAGGTCTCTTCACATTGGTTGTCTTTCACGTACACTTCGACGAGTTTTTTACAAGTCTCTATGTTGAGCGAAACGTCAGATTGCGTCACGTGTTTCGCGCGCATGGTTTGTTCTTTCATTGGAACGTGCGCTAAGATGACGTCGTCGTTTTCACGCGCGAGCTTTTTGACGTAGAATTTAACCACGTCAATGGACGATTGCGTGCCGCAGATGCCGAGTAAAACGACGTTTCTTTGTTGCTTGGCTTTGCCTTTCTCGCCTTCGATCTCTTCTTCTTTCGGAGGCGTTTCGACCGCGTATTTCTGATACGCTTCTGCTTCTGTTTTCACGCCCGCGACTTGTCTCTCTTTAAACTCCACCTCGTGGCGGTAAAAAATGCTCGGCACGTCGACGTTGTGCAACACGTTCGTCGCGACGCTCCCGACCACAAAACGTTCCAGCAACCTCTTCCCGTGCGTACCCATGAGTATGTAATCCGGTCTAGGAACGTAAAAGTTCGGTTCTGGATCTTGCTTCGACTCTCCAGGCAAAGAGCTCACTTTCTTCGCCAACGCGCCGTCGCATATTCCTTGAATAGCAGCCGCAGCGTGAGGAAACCCGCTCTCGGGATCTAACTCGAAGACTTCGATAGAGTTTACGTTCGCGCCTGAACTCAAAGCGAACAAGCTCGCTCGCAACTGTCCACCGAGAGGCATGAATTCAGGAACGAACGTTTTCTCCAGACTCGCGCCGGGCACGTCGACGACTTTTTTCTTCAACCTCGTGTCGTCCAGAATAGATATCGCGGCTTTTCGGCACCCGAAACGCTTCGTCACCGCGTCCACTTCGCCTTTCTTCTCGTTGGTTCCTGAGTACGAAAACACGAAAGCGTTTACTTTGGTTGACGTTAAGTGTCTGGAAAAATACTCGAACATCGAGCAATTCACGTCGTCTTGCGATAAAGGCCCGAGTGGAACGAGCACGCTGACAACGTCGTGTTCTTTTGTCGCGGACATCTTCGGTTGATTGCGTGGCAGCGCGCGCGAAACAGGAAATCTTTTGGCATGTCGCATGTTTTTAGATACGTTTTTTTGTCGTCGTGGTGCAACCCTAAATTCATTTGTACTGAAGCTTCTCCTCTCTTTCCACTCACTTCATACGCGCTTTGCTTGCGGCAAGAGAGAGAGACGAAACAGAAATGTCGTCGTTAAAAGAAGCCGGTCGAGAGGCGAAACAACTTTTCCGGCAACTTCTTCGCGCTCGTCAGCGACTCTTCTCCGGCGATAAGAAAGCTCTGGACGCGTCGGCGATTGAAATTCGTTCGCACTTTGACGCGAACAGAAATGTCACCGACGAGGAGGAGATTAAAAAACGCATCAGAGACGGACGAGAGGCGCAAATGTTTTTAACGACGAACGTTTTGCAAGGGAAAATGAACGAGAGAGGGAATTTTGAGACGCAGTTGAAGAGCGCAGACCCGGATAAGGAAACGTGGGAAGTGCCGAAAGAAGCGAAGTAAAATTTGTTGTAAGGCTTCGCGGAGTTTAAAGTTAGAGAGTAGAGAAATAGGTAGACTTTAGTACACAGTTAAAAATAGTATGTAATTACAACGATTGATTATGGTTATATATATATATATACAGATTGTTATTGTTATTATTGCTATTAATGTTACGTGTTTGTCGTCGGAGGCAACGGCGCCGTAGCGGGAGGTGAAGGGTCCCGAGGAAGTACTGCGGCGGAAACGCCGGCGAGACCGACCGTTTCCGTTTCTTTGCCTCGCATCATCTCCTTTTCAGCAGCTAAAAGAGCACTGGCAGAACCAACGGCTCTCATTATTTCGTGCGTTTGTTTTTGGGCCTGCGTGAGATCTTGACCGGGCTTTTTTTCTTCCGCTTGAGGGTGCTTCTCAACGATTGTTACGCTACCACTCGCGAATCGGCCTTTTACGCGCACGCGGTTATCGGCTCTCACTTTTCGACTCTCGTAGTGGATTTTCTTGGCAAACTTTCTTGTTTTTCTCTTTTCAAGGTATCGTGCTAACACCGCGGGACGTTCTTCGCCGCCTGGAGCGTGCGAACGGTCGCATACGATGGCATTTTTCTCCTCTCTCTTCGATTCTCGTTTCTTTCTTTGTTTACCGGTCTTCTTCGCAGCCGGCGTGGTAACGCTGTTCTTATTCTTTGCCGCCGCTTCTGCTGCCGCCTTCGCATCGTTAATGGAGTTTGTTAATCGCTGGCGTTCCTCCAGTTGTTGCTGCATTAATCGTTTCTGTTCCTGACTTTGAATATACAGTAAATCTGTCATGGTTTGGTTTTGTTTTAAGTCTTCGGTGTTCTTGTTGTTGGCGGTCAGATTCGGATTCCGAAAAAGAAACTCGTCGGAAACGCGGCCTTCTGGTTTGATAGCTTCGTCGATTTTTGAGAAAATTGGTTGCTTTGTTTGCATATTCGTCGGCTGCTGTCCCGCTACCACAGCGTCAGCGTCTTTTTTCGTTTCGTTCTCCTTCTTGATAGCTGAAATCTCGCCATCGATGGATATTGATTCGTTAGATCCGATACCTTTGAGTAAGACCGAAGCTGACACGTTGGTCTTCGCTTTGCGCGAAATGGTCGTTCGCTTACCGCGAGCGATCTTCGTCGCCGGAGCAAACAAAGTCCCCAGCGAGTTGTCCTCTTTCCGGGGTCGTCCAAGCTTCTTCTTTGGTTTACCCGCTTTCGTCGTGGTTGTCGTCTTTGTCGTTTTTTTTGTTTCTTTCTTTGCTTTCGGTTTTGGTTTCGTCGCCGATGTCGTTTTCTTCTTACTCAAAGGCGCTGCCGATGCAGCTTGTCTTTTCTTCGCTGAAGTTGTTGTCACTGTTCCCATTGCAGCGCCGAGTTGAAAGATGTCCTCTCTCGATGAGTTCGAAGAGCTGCTTCGATTTGTTCGTCGCCCGGACGATGTACCTCCGTTGGTATTCTCGTTACTCGCGTTGTCTCCACTGTTCGTATTTCCTCCATTCTCTTCGGAACTTCCTTTACTTGGATCCTCTACTAAATCGTGCGCGTATTCGTAAAGAGATAATCTCGGATCGTCTCTCGCGTGTGGATGATGTCCTCGATGATGTTCCAGAGCCTTTCGTTTTTTACCGGTGAGATTTTGCTTCGTGTTATTATTGTTTTGATTCGTTTGCTGTTTCTTCGCCGCTTTGGCAGAAGGAGACGTCTGTTTCGCGTTGTTGTTATTATTATTATTATTATTATTGTTCGGAGGAGATTTCCTCCCGCTACTCCCGGCGGGAGGATTTGACCTCCCAGACGCCGAACGCAAGCGACTCGCCACGCTCCTCTCAAAGAAACCCATCATCTCGTCATCTTGCTCGTCATTCTTCATCGCCAAACCTTCGTCGCCAAAGTACGGGCTGTACTCGTCGCCGTCGTTTCTCTTTAACTCCTTCTCCTCGTTGCTATCGTCGTCGTCGATGTTCGGCAAAAACGGTTTCCCGCATTCCCCGCCGTCGAGTTCTTCCATCTCAAACGACGCCGACCGAGAGTTGGTTTTCATCATCAACCCGCCGCCGCCTTTCGTTTTTTGTTGTTGTTCGCAGGAGAAACACAGTAACGCCTGATTGCTGTTATTTTGACCACCACCGGTGGAAGATGGCTGGTCTCGCGCGCTCGCATCCTGTTTTAAAAATAAAGCAAAGCGCGCAATTATCGCGCGCGTGCGTGCGAAAGAGAGAAAGCGAGAACGCGCGGTCAGACAAATACACCACCTCTCTCTCGCGCGCGCGCTCTTCATCGGAGACGATGCAAATTCAAAACAGCGAGAGTTCGTTACGCGGGGAAAAAAAAAAGAAAATCTAACGCACCGGTGCCGTCGTCGTCCTCGTCGCGCCGCAGTTGGGACACCCCATCGCGCTCCTCTTCCCCCCTTCTTCGTCGGAAACCAACAAAAACACTACGTGCGTGTGTGTGCGTGAGCTCTTCTTCTTCTTCTTTTTAAGTTTGTTGTTGTTGTTGTTGTTGTTGTTTGCACGCGAAGGTTTTGATGGATAATTTTGACCTAGAACTGGTCTTGAAAAAGTGCCAAAAAGTGCCCAAAAAGATGCTTTTGAGGACCAAAAAATACTGACTTATACGTATACGCAACGCTACTCGCTTTCAAAACTAATATATATACACATTCCACGACCATCTCTCGCTTCTTGTCTTCTCATCGCGTCGTGTTATAGCTACACACCTACGCTTCTCTATCGCGTGCTAATTTCTATGCGCTTTCTATTTTTCAAAACTACTACGAGCACAACCGCGAAAGTCGGTCGGCGACGGCGAGCAAATCGTCCGTGTTTCTCACGTACTCGCTGCGGACGCTTCTCTCGTTCGGGTGGTCGACGTCGTCTTCATCTTCGTCGTCGTCTTCGTCGTCGTCTCCATCTTCGTCGTTATCGCGGTTTTTGTCGCGCGGACCTCCTCGTTTTCGCGCGGAAGGCGCGTTGCCCTTCCCGCCGCGGCGAGGCGGCGGCGGCGTGTTCGATATCGGGGAGAGGAACCGAGGGGACTTTGGTTTCTCGGAATCTTCTTCTTCTTCTTCTTCTTCTTCTTCGTCGGTTTCCATCGAGGCTAATCGAATCGCCGTCGCGATTTCGCGCAGTTTTGCAATCAACTCAACTTCCTCTTCTTTTTCTTCTTCTTCTTCATCGTCGTCGTTGTTCTCGTCCGCGCGCGTTTTCCGACGACGACGACGACGATTTCGACGCGACGACAACCGCTCGTGCGCGTCGAGCAAATCGAAAACTTTTTGCCAACTTTTCGTCGCCTTCCGCGCGCGCTCGTCGTCGTTTCGATCGAGAATTACCGACGCCGTCGACGGCGCGGACTCTCTCAACTCGTTCAGTCGTTTTTTCAGCGACGCGAGAGTACCAGTACCATCACCACCATCACTCGCATCGTTCGTTCTTTTCGCGGAGAAGGAGGACGTCGACGGGTGTTGGTTCGCGTCGTCGAAATCGCCGCTCCTCGTTGCCGCGACATCATCGCCAACGAGAAACGACGAATTTGCTGAAGGCGCGACGACGACGACTTCGATGAACTCGTTGTCGTCGGTGACGTATCTCTTCTTCCTGTGCGACGACGGCGTTCTCGCGGCGGCTGAAGCGGCTGAAGCGCCTTGTCCCATGCTCGCTTTTGGGGAAAATTCAAAATCTCTTTTAACGGCTTTTCTACAAAAGGCTTCACAACTTTGACTCTTCAGAGAGCGCCTTCAAAAAGAGATGACGACCCCGCCGCGAACGCTCGACGCGCGAACGCTTCGTCGCCATCGGAGAATAGCCAAGCTCGCCATCTTCTGTTTTCTCCTCGGCTTGGCGTCTTCCATCATGGTTCTTTTGAGAGAGTTTCAGTCCGATTCGGCTGCGATTCAAGCGAAACCGATGCACCTTCATCCTCATCCGCACGACGGGAGTTTACTCGATAGATTGGAAGATGTGGAGGAGAGCGTGTATAGGAGATTAGATCCGTATTTGCACGACAAGCGAGGGGTGGTGGAAAGTTTGAGGAAACCGATCGATTTGCCGCACTTTCATTGGGGGCAACAACGCGGGGAAACGCGTTGAAAAGTTTCTCAAGTAGACCCGAATTAGCTTTAGAATATGACGAAGAGAGAGAGAGAGAGTTGTGATGACAAGAATACGTGTACCTGTGTTGCTTTTTCTGCGTGTTGTCTTTCTCTTTTCTCTACGAGTTAGTATATTCCTACTGTTATACATTTCAACGCACTCTTCGACTACGCACGGGACGCGGGACGCGTGAATAACAAAAACAAGATGTTCTCCGCTGCGTGCGCTTTCGCTTCTCTATTTTTATGTTTTTACGATAACGGAAACTCTTTCACTTTTCTCCACGATTTGCAACTCTTGTCTTCAACGTCCGTCTTCCACAAGCTCACGCTGGTCGGGGTAAACGCCTCTGCGTGTCCCTCGTCCAAAGTCTCCAAGGCGTTTTTAAACACCTCGTCCGCTTTCGACTTTAACCGTAACCGTTCGTCTCGCTCGTCGTCGCTATAGACTAAAGACATGTGTGGCATGTACCTTCGCACATCTCGCGCGTCGAACGCATCGATCGCTTTTTCTCTCGCGTGCACTAAGTTTGCCGTCAATTCGGCTTCTAAATAGACGCACTGAAAGTACGTCTGTCCGACTTGCGCGCCTTTCGGGAACCGAATCTCTCCGAATCGAGTTCGTTTCTCTCGAATCTCTCGAACCATTTTCTCCGTTTTCGAAACGATCGCGCTCTCGTCTGGTTCGTAAATCGGGCCCAACAGCGTGACGTGCGGTTTAAAAACGACGTCGTCTTTCGCGTTCTCGCCGATGAAAGTCGAGACTCTCGACGATAAGTCGTCGTTCTCGTCTGGTTCGAACCATAACGAATACGCGACGGTTCCAATTTCGCTCCGTCTTCTCGCGCGCTTGGAATACAAAGCGATGGAAAATAACGAAAGAAACGTCAAGAATATGACGGAGAAGCGGAGGATGGGTAGTGGTTTCTTATTCTTAGCGCCGCGTCTCGATGATGATGCCATGAGATTGCGTTCGCGCGGAGGCATCTGGGAAATAGAGTTGTGCGATGTGTGCAGAAAAGCAAAACGGAAAAGTGAAGAGTGCAAAATTTACGCGAAAATATGCACGCGCGCGCACTAAAAATAAATCGTTTTACAACACACACACACACACACACACACACTTATTGCCGAGATCAAACGAGAGGTGGTTTTAACACGACGTCGTGTAACGGCTCCAAGGGAGCGCCCGCGATTATTTCCGTTCGGTTATCAACTTCCATCATTTCCCACATCTTACAACCGCAACCTTCCCACAGCGCTCTCTCGACGCGTTCCATTTCACTGGTTGGTGGCCATAACCCATCCGGCGTCGCGAGTACCGCGCCGACGTACATTTGACCGGCGGATTTCGCCGCGCCGGCGTAGTAATACAACGCCCAGGATAAATCATCCGCGGCGTCGACGATTCGCCAGTACTCTTTGGATGTCACGCCGTTGTCCATGAAGGTGAACGTAAACGTTCCAGGGGTGTCTTCGCGTTTGCATCGGTAATCTGATCGACGCCACACGGACTTTCCATCCAGCGTGTTCACTTTGAAAACCGGATTGTACCAGAAGGAGTTTCTCGCTTTTCCGGCATACCAAATTTGATATTGAGCGGGGAAGTGATCGTACGCGGGGTTCTGGCCGGCCACTGCCAACCAACTAAAATCGATTTTCTTCCCGTTTCTTTCGGTGTTCAAGTGACCTTGCATGATTTGTTCGGCGACATCGTGCGTCAATTTTTCGCCTCTGAATGTTTTCATAGGTTTCACGATGGGAAACTCCGGTCTCGTGGCGTCGTTCCCTAAGCAATTGTGCGAATGCAACATGCATCTCGCTAAATATTCAAACTCTCTGTTTTGATACGAGCGAATGCACGTGTACGTGCACACTTGATCGTTCATACCACACGCATCCACGCAGTCGAGACTTTTTCTGCACTGAGGGTTTTTATAACAGTCTAACAACTTAGACCCACAGTTCGACGCAATACACCAGACGTTGCCGATGTTGATCTCCTGATTGATGGCGACTTCCGGGACGACCACTCCGGGTACTTCGCACGCGTCGATCAACACCAAACTCATAAACAGTAAGTCCAAGTGATTGTGCCTATCGAACAACGTTTTCATCTGTAAAAACTTCTTCTTATCCTTCTCTCTGCGCGTCTCGAACGGCATCTCGAAAAAATCAAACTCGTTCTCTGTCTTTGCGTGCATCGGCATGAACTGCAACTTTTGCAAGTCCTTCAACATTTCGGAACTCTTCCCCACGACTACTCCGGTTGGAATCGTCGCGGTTAACTGGCTAATCTTGGTCGCGACGTCTAAACTCTCCCCAACTTCGCACGCGATGAATGCCGTCGCGCGCGAACACGCATTTTTCGCTCTTTCGCTCGACATGTCCGTCTCGCTCGCGCAGTCGATAATAACAGTCTCAAAGGCACCGTTCGACCACTCTAATCTTCTCCGCATGTGCTGCCACACTTCGCCCCACGATACGAGCTCTGACGCGCGCTTACTCTCGCTGTATTCCGGCAACGATTTCGGATACTTCAAGTGTGAATCTTCTCTCGCGTTCGCGAAGACCACGAGCGTGACTTTTGGCGCGCCCCCCGCGGAAGAAGAAGAAGAAGAAGAAGACGTCGTCGTCGTCGACGTTTCGTCGTCATCGACCACCACCACGGACGGGGAGGGATCTAACGAAGAAGAAGAAGACATCGCCGCTCTAGCGTTGCGTCTGACCGACATCTGACTCCAAGCGTGATGCGTTCGCTTTCTTCGAACGGATGTGGAAGCATAACGCGCGCATCGAGGCGCCGCGGTGGTTGACATTTGGATAATCTTCACACGCTTTTTTTCTGTGTGGAGCTTCTTCACAAAAAAATTGGAAAATAAATACGAGTAGGAAAACAGAGATGGCTCGCGACGCGGCGTCTTTGCGACCACCTCCCGGCACGGTCAACGGCAAGGTCGTCGTGTTCGCGTTTTTC
>Ga0255765_1000130_pt1 | contig 93287 bp, 55 predicted proteins | sample 041ome_8_FD_179965 | JGI IMG/M metagenome (GOLD analysis project Ga0255765, IMG submission 179965) | Coastal salt marsh microbial communities from the Groves Creek Marsh, Skidaway Island, Georgia - 041407BS metaG (version 2) | ecosystem: Environmental > Aquatic > Marine > Intertidal zone > Salt...
TGTACGACGTATACGACGTGGAGTTTCGGTCGTCGTTTCGGTCGTCGTTTCGGTCGTCGCCCATCCGTCGTCGTCGTCGATCGCGCGCGTCTGGGTGTGATTTGATTTTGATTTTGATTTTGATTTGACTCGACTCGACTGCGGTGGTTGATATGATGATGTCGACGATGATGGTGGCGCGGGCGGGGTCGTGGCGCGGCGCGTCGTCGACGACGACGATGGCGCACCGCGGTGGGCGTCGCGTGATGGGGATGACGACGTGTGGTGCGTCGACGACGTCGGGGGTTGGGGCGGCGACGTCGTCTCGGTCGGGCGCGTCGGCGACGGCGACGGCGGACGTGGACGAGGATGGGTTGCGCCGGGCGCTCGGCGCGGTGGGTTTGGTGCTTCGCGAACGCGTCGATCAGGGCTCGTTCGCGGTGGTGTATAAGGCGACGTCGACTGGGTTGAATGGGTTCGGAGGTACGTCGTGGCAAGGGGAGGCTGGGACGGAGCACGCGGTGAAGATTTTGAGCGCGACGGCGTCGACGGTGAGCTCGAGGCGCGATTTTAAGCGCGAAGCGACGCTGTTGACAAAGGTGAAGCATCCGAATATTGTTAAAGTGCAGTATTACGATGAAACTCCGCAGCCGTTTATGGTGACGGAGTTTTGTTCGAGTGGGAATTTATGGAATGCGTTGCGCGCGGAGGAAATCAAGGCGTCGAGACTCGCCGCGGACGCCGTCGACGTCGTGCCCATACCAGACGACATGCCGTTGTTGGATTTACCCGCGCTCATGAAGGATATCGCCGAGGCGTTGGCGTATTTGCACGCCGCGGGGTTTGCGCATAGAGATATTAAGTCATCTAATATTTTGCTCACTTGGAGCGAGGAACGTCGGCGGATTCAAGCCATGTTGTGTGATTTCGGGAGCGCGGCGCCGGTGAACAAAATGCCGCGACGTCCCAAGCGCGGGGCGCTGGAAAAGGTGCTCGGGTTGGGCAAAGGGTGGCAACCCGTGGGTACGATGCTTTGGATGGCACCAGAAATGTTGCGTCCACCGATTGAAGGCGAAGAACTCGCGGGCTTTGGCGGCGACAAGGCTGATATTTACGCCTTGGGAATCGTGCTTTGGGAATGTTTAAACTGGCGCGTGCCTTGGGTGAGCGAGAGCGCGCCCACGCGCGAACGCGTCATCGACGAGGTTGTGAACAAACGCGCGCGTTTACCCGCTGGAAAAGACGCCAGTCGAACAGTTGCGTCGCTGTTGTCGAGCATGTTCAAGACGTCACCCGCTGAACGACCGAGCGCGGCGGAAGTGACCATCGCGCTCTCCGCGATGAAGCGCCGGTGGGATAAAAAAGGCGCGTTTGAAGTAATGTGTCAAAGCGCAAGCGTGCAAGGACGAGAGGTGGCCAAGTTACTGGAAAGTACCTCTGTCGATCGGGAGACTCAAAATGTTATTGAAGAAGAAGCGCGTGCGGCGGCGGCAACGACAGACATGGAGTCTGTTCAAGCGAGCGCGGACGAGGCGGAGGTCGAAGCGGCGGCGGTCGCGCCCGCCGCGGCGAACGAGATTACGGCATCTAACGACAAGCCCGAGACTCTGGTATCGCAAGACCTCGACCCTGAGGCATGGCTCGGGGAAGTTGGCACGGTAGACGCAGATTTACTGTGCAAAAATTTGCTCAACATGGTGTTCCCGCACATCTTGGAGGCGGAATTCAATCCCGAAATGACGGCGACGATGGCGAGCAACATCGAAGAGCTCGAACAACTCACGAACAAGTACAACGAACTCAAGCGACGATCTAGAACTGATCCGTTCGCTGCGCTGGCAACGGACGCCAAGGGGCGAGAAGTGAAGCGAATGGCGAATAAAATTGAACGCATCGAAGTTGAGGCCCAAGTCAAGGCATGGGATCGCACGCGCAACATGTTGCGCGAACAGTTGAAGAAAGCCGAAGAGGAGCACAGCGAGTGGAAACGCACGTTGCGAAGATTATGAGAGCGACGGGAATATTGTAATATTAAACGAGAAAATCGCGTTTTCGCAAACGTCATTTCTAAAGAGCCGCTGCATCTCTTAGTCTTTTCCTATTTTTTGCTAGTGGCTTCCTCACGCGTGACGTGCTTTGGTTGCGTGTGTCCGAGCGTGTGCGCTGAAGTTTGGTTTCCGTCAGTGTCAAACACTAACGGAAGGTACTCTTCGTTCTCGCAAGGAAACCTACTGTTTTTGAAGTGTTCTACCATCGCTTCCTTTCCTTGAACTCTCGCATACGTGACTTCGCACACCTTTCGAGAGTTGAATTCTTCCCATCGCTGGTTGTGGAATTCCTTGTAGAACATTGCCGTTTGTTTGGCGCACTTGAAGTTAACAAAGGCGTAGCCCAAGTTGCATTTGTTCTTGAAGTCGATGGGAAGATAGAAGAAATCGTACTGTCCAGAGTACGATCTGTTGAGCAAGTCCAGCATCATCGATTGGTTGTACTTGTTTGGGATGTTGCGAATCATGAGCGTCGTGCGGCCGTGATGGTGATGGTCTTGTTGCACTTGCTCATCAGTTTCATTCGCCTCAGCCTCCTCCATGTTAAATATGAACTCTTCCGGGTTGATTTTGCTGTTGTCATGCGCAGATTGGCTCAAGCGCCCCGCGCGCGAATTCTCGCTCGTGCGCGGTGAACGTTGGTAGTCCATGCTCGTACGCGACGACTGGTGCCCGTTGCCACCCATGTTGTAACCGCCTTGCGGCATCATTTGGTGTCCATATTCATATTGGTTCATGGGCCACGGTTGATAGCCGTATCCTTGAGCTTGCGGTTGTCCAGGCATGACCATTGCGCCCATCGCGGCGGCACCGTACGGGTTCCACCCCATGTACTGCGGGGGCATCATCGGCGCCGCCATGTACTGCGCCATCGTTTGAGGGGACTCTGGCGAGAGGGACAGCTGCTGCGGAAGCGCCGGCTCTACCGCCGCCGCGGATGGTCTGAACGCAAACTCTATTTGAATCGCGCGACCTTTATACCCGGTTTGTTGCAGCTCCACGACCGCCATTTCGGCGCTTCGCGTGTCAAAATACTCGATGAAGCGGTGATATTCGTGCCCGCGCGGCGCGCGCATATCCTTCAACTCTCCGAATGATGAAAACGTTTCGCGAAGCTCTTGGTCGACTTTGGCGTCATCTACCGACCCTACGTTATATGCTATAAACTTCCCTTGGTTCTCCATTCCAGGGATCCAGTCACACGTCCCAGCGTACGCAACCATGACAAACATGTGCGGCGATTGCTGCAACGTCAGCTTGGCGCGCTCGGCGCAACGCACGTCAAAAAAGACGGCGAACACCGCGTTATACACCCGACGAAGCTCCGTAGACAACGCACGAAGCTCGCCAAACTGTGACAACACCGTCCACAACGCATGATCACTCACCGTAGGGTTCGCCAGCACGCAGTATAACGTTCTCGAAGGGTCGTCGTTGGTCCACACCGCGGGCATGCTGCTCACGTGCGCCTGATCGGGCGACCTTGGAATCGCCGACGGCGACGTCGCCAAGCGTTCGTCATACATCCCGTGTGCGCCACTCATACCATCCACCCCAGCATAAGTAGCACCTCCCATCGCAGTCCCTGCCATCGTCGCCGCCTGCGCGCGCGCCGGCCGCGCGCTCGGCAACGGAGGCGGTATCTTCCCGCTCGCCGCCGCGAAATTCGGCTTTGGAAATTTCCCCACCCGCGTCGCCGCCGACCCATCCCCACCCTCGCGCGCTTTCACACCACCACGCACATCACGCACAACCGTACCACTCGCATCATCACGCGAGCGATCACCGCTCGCCGACGCACCGCCCCCGTCCCCGCGATGATCGCCGCCTTCGCTCGGCTCGACGTCCTCCTCATCCTGCCGCACGTCATCCGCGCTCGACGCCGTCGTCATGCTCGTATCACTCACGCGCACCGCGCGCTGCATAGACCGCCCGAGCGCATCCACCGCATCGCTCGATCGCTGACGCGCCGTATCGTTCGTCAACGACCCGCGTCCTTCGCGCCCCGCGCCTTCGCCCTCCACGCCCACCGCATCCTTCACCTCGCGCACCGCCATCATGGGTGTTCGCGTCAGCCCCTCCCCGTGCGCGCTCGCGCGCTCGCGTGCGTCGCCCGCATCCGACGCATCACATTTCACTCCATCATTCTCCCGCGTCGTCGTCGTCGTCTCTCTCGTCGCCACACCCGCGTCGTACGCGCGCGTCATGGGCTCGCGAGCGCAATCAATCCGCGCGCGCGATCGACGACGATGACGCGGATCGATGGGCGTCTACGCGCTCGCACGCGCCCTCGTGCGTGAATACACAAAAGGCGAATGGATGCGATGGATATATATACAAATAGTTATAAATATATCGCTCGCGTCGCCTCGTCGTCGGCGTCGCGCAATGCGGACGCGCGCGACGCGTCGCACCGTCGCGCGCGCGGGGCGACCGACGACGACGCGGCACACAAAATATCTCGCGCGGGCGAGGGCACTTTTTTGGGGCGCGCGCGCGGGACGACGCTCGGACATTCGGCGTTGGCATGCGCATGGTTCGGACATTCGGCGTGGGAAACCGTCACACGGACATGGGTACACACGCGCAGGGTACACACGCGCCCTGGATCCCCCGGGGCGCGAACGGCGCGCGCGCGCGATCGCCGCGGGGGTGCGTGGATGGTTTAAACGACGTCGACAGTGCGCGACGCCGTAGGTATAGCAGGGACGATGGCGAAGATTGAGGAGATGTCGAGTAGTGGTGGTGACGCGTCAGGGACGACGACGACGACGACCGGGGCGACGACGACGACGACGACGACCGGGGCGGTGACCAAGGCGCCCGAGACGCCCGCGCTGAAGATGAAGATGTTCATCGCCCCCGTGCTTTTGCTCGGAGGTAAACGACTTGGGATCGATTATAAGGATGCGCAGACGATTACGAACATTCGGATGTGTTTCGTGACGTCGATGACGCTGTTGATTGGGTTGTTTTCGATTGTGTATTTCCGATTGCAAGCGGCGAAGAAGAGATTAGAGGAGGACAAGGTGCGGGTCAAGTCCAAGGATTTAGCCACGGGAGAGACGAAGGAGGAAGAGGTGACGTTGTATGAACATGATTTCCGAGAGTTTAAGAAGGTTTTGAGTTCGAATTTGATGGGTGCGGCCATGGTGTCGTTGATGCACTCGTACATGAAGGTTGTGCCGCCGTTGTTGTTGCAGTCGATCATGATGCCGTTGAATTTGAGCGAGACGCAGTTGTTTCAAGTGCACGTACTCGGGCGCACCTCGGCGACGCACGCAAACTTGAAGCGACCGTGGGAGCCTGAACCCGTGAAGTCGCCCTTCGCGGCCTTCACCGAGGGATTTAACATTGTCCCTCACGGTGAGGAGCTTCCAGAGCCCGTCGCGCCCGGACAAGGGAAAAAGGCGCAAAAGCGCGCCGCCGGAAACCCGAAAAAGGCGAAATGATGCTACGTGTTTTACCCGCATATGTTGTTTGTTGTGAGTAAATGATTGGTTAATGATTTACATGCGTTTATGTTTGTTTCACGCGTTGCCACGACGAAAATCGTTTTCTTCGTTGTCGTTTTCGTCGTCGTCAGCGCGCGCGCGCTTTCGTTGCATCTCCTCACGTTCGCTCGGATGGTGCTGCCACTCCGGACCTAACTCCTCATCCAGGCGTCGCATTAGCCGTACTTCGATATCACGAATCTGTGCGTCAGGATCTTCCTCAAATCCTGCGTTCGTCGCCGGGAGAGTGATGAACGGCGCGAGAGACAGCATCGACGCTTCAACCAGGCACACCGCCACCGTAGCATCCAAACGCGTCGCCGTACTTCGATACATCAAGCGCGCGTGCGCTTGAGTGAGACGAATGAGCGATTCGAGCATACGTATTGTTGTTCGCGCGACACTACGACCTTCAAAACGTCTTTGAGCTTGGTAGTACGCCGTGAGAAGACGCTCGGCATCCTCCGTGAGCTGCGGATGAATCGTGCTCTTTACGTGCGCGATGTACTGTCTTAATCGTTCGAACGGCCACATCGATTCGGCCATTTCTTGCAACTTACGTTCTTTATTGGCAGTTTTCGCAGAAACATCGGGTTCGTCTGCAATCGTCTCTCGATGACTCACGTCTTGCGGCTTGGCGCCCCATTTCTCGAGCGCGCGTCCCCATCTCGCTCCATCAGAAAGCTGCGAACTACCAGGGTGTTGGTGCGTCCCATCCGTCGACGACAACGACGATCGCCCCATATCAGTGTCTTGCGAAGATCCAGGCGGATGATCGGCAGTAACGACTCCCAGTCGAGCGTGCGTTTCCAGAATGTGCGCGCTCACGGCCCGGTCCCACGATGGACGACGATCGTCGCGAAGCACAATCAAGCAGTCAAAGCGACTGAGCAAAGGAGGAGCTAATCCAGTATTCACAGCCAAGCTCGAACCAACGTCAAACTGACCGCCTTTTGGGTTTGTGGCACCTATGACTGTCGTTCGAGTGCGAAGCGTTGTCACCATACCGGCTTTCGCTACGCTAAGCGTTTGCTGCTCCATAGCCTCATGAATGGTCGCCCTCTCAGCTTCACGAATCGAATCAAACTCATCGATGCAACAAACACCGCCATCGGCTAACACGAGCGCGCCCGCTTCGAGCGTCCACTCGCCGGACTCTTTTGTGGCAGCCACAGTGAGACCTGCGGCGCTCGATCCCATCCCTGTGGTTAATATGGCCCGCGGCGCGACGGCAGCTGCGTACTTTAGTAGTTGTGACTTGCCCATGCCTGGATCTCCGACTAGAAGTATATGAGATTCTCCTCGAACGCGTCCTCCGCTCGAATCTCGCCTTGGGACGCCACCAATCAGCGCGAGCATCAGCGCTAGTTTTGGCACAGCCATGCCGAATAACTGTGGGCACATTGCGCGTAAAATCATATCACGTGCATGAAACGCATTCGTCGCGTGATTACCCCAGAACTTTGCAAACGCAGCCGTTTCTTCAGTTTCAATCACTCGAGCGACTTTTTTCTGCTTCTGTGCCACGTGCAAACTCACGCAGTGTCCAACCAGTTCGACTTCGCATCGTTGCTCCTTCGAGCACTTGTGCCACCGTCGACGAACCACAATAGCCACTTTTACATCATCTCCCGCTTGAACTTTATCCACTAAGTCATCTTCTAAAACTACGAGCAACGCTCGCGGGGCTGCTCGCGCGCTCCCGCCTGTGTTCCCACCGACTGGCTCCTGAATACGAATCTCCTGATAGTCGCGTACCAAACGTTTCGCCGACGGCACAGCGCGAAATGATTTGCCTTTACAAGGCTTCGTTCGCGGACATCCCGGTGGTGGTTCACCACCACTTCCTTCTTCTACGTTGACAGGAATCAAGAACTGATGCCCACACTTGACACATTCGAACACGTGTTCAGCTTCCAACGATTTTGGCGCGCCGACGCGGACTGCAACCCCCGAAACGCACCACATCCTATTTACATGCCTCGTTCGAATCTCACCAATCGACGGCGTCAATTCCGGATATGTCTCACAAAATCTATACGCATCACATCGCGCCCGTACAATCTCTTTGACGCTCATACGTTTAAGTTGCTCGTTCGCTTCAGTGTCGCCGCGTTCGCGCAACTGTTGAACAATCACTCCCTGCGCCGACCGCACGGCGTCATCCATCGCCGGTAATAAGGATAGCGGACGGTGTAACAGTGCGTTTGCAATCACCGGTATGCGGACGAACAGCTTTAAGGTGTCAATGTCGATCGAGTACGGCGCGCGGGGATCGGGCGCGTGTAGCATCGCGTGCAAGTCCGCCGCGTGTGTTTCGAGGATGTAACGCTCGAACTGCTGCGCGATAGACATCGGCGCTGATGTCGATGGTACCGCCGCCATCGTTTTTATCGTCGGTGTGACTTCCGCCGCCACACGAGTCAGGCGGTGGCGAGTGAAGTCGTTGCCTGTGACTCAGGATTTGAAAACTATGCGTCAGCTGTCGGCGAGACACTCGCGATTATGTCTGAAGTTCTCATCGACGCGAGTCGAGCGTTCGGGTTCATTATAAAAAAAGAACAGTGTAAACATAACAAGAATTTCTACTAGTACATGAGTACATTTGCGTGCTAAAAATTGTTTTCATAAAATTTGGTTTGCGGGTTTCGCTTACGCAAAGCCGAAACCGGTGCATCCAGCACGAACGGCGTGGAGCAAGCGCGTCGCACACTGCTCTGCGCTTGTGTACTTTGGAATACGGAGCGTTAAAAAACATGTTTGTGCCATCGGGAGATGATCAGTAGAGAGCTTTTCATCGAACCGAACCTTAAAATTGAGACCTTCAAATCCGCTGTGAGGCAAATGAGTATACGCGGCCCAAAAGTGTAACACGAGCGCTTGATCAGAGGGGGTGAAACTTTCAATCGCCTCCCAAAACCAATCGACGCGTCGTTGTTCCTCGGCAGATGTAATTTTGGGTTCGTAAACCGTCGCACTTTTCCAAGCTGCGACGGCAATTTTGGGAAGCCCGCACACTACGCGTTCAAGGTCGACTGGTGAAAGAGACGCGAGTATTTCCGGAGGGATAATGTCGCATAAACCTTCACGGGCTGCATACATCGCAGCTTCGCAGCTTTTGCCATCAACCACGTGCATTGAATTTCGAGCGTACGCTCTGACAAATTGTTTGCGATTCGCTTCAGTCACTCGAATTGTGCTACCATTTGGAACGAGATCGATGTTTACTACTTCGTTTCCGACGACAATTGTTCGAACGAACGTCAATCCTCCTGTAGCTTCGATCCATTTGTTCGAATCATGTGTAATAGGGTGCGTGCATAACGTCATCAATGTTCGTGCAAAACTTTCATCGGCAGCGGCGAGCTGAGATACAGACCCTTTACGACCGAGAAGAGCGCTCCAAATCCACGGAGCGAGCGGAAGGTTGATGTTAACGCCGCTCGCGACGATCAATCCGATGACACGACCAAAGAATCTCGCAGCCGCGAGAGGGACTTCAGGGCGGAACGTGAACACACATGACTTCATCGATGCATCACTTGCGGGCAAACTGCACAACACTGCTTCCTCGGGCTTACCAGCGGGACCTCGAGCGAGAGAATCGATCAAAACTTGCATTGCCTCACGATTGACGCCGTCGCCTAAACCATCTTCGCCTTCAAATGTTAACGTTAACGATCGCCCGATGAGCGCACGTCGACACGTGGACTCGACTGCAAGCCACACATTGCCGCAAGGAGAATCTCGAGTGATAGCCACAGACAAAGAGGTTGTGTTTTGGAACTCAGCGGCGTGACGTCTCAAATCCTTTCGCAACCGAGCAATCTTGAACGAATGTGGAAATGCATCCGTGGACGCACCGATCAAGTCCAGTGAGCTTCCGAAATAGAACATGTTCGGTGACACTGCGTGTAACAATGAGAATGTCTTAAACCACTTGCGCTGACTTAATAACGCGTTCACTGCGCTCTTTGAAGATGCGCCGCTCGGACGAAGCTCAGCAAAAGTGTGCAAAAACAATTGTGTCATATCCACGATTTGCTGAGCCGGACTGTGTACAGGAAATTCGCCAGCAGTTTCATGCAACCATCGAGAATTGCCAAGTAATTGTAAGCCACCACGAATGCCTTTATTCCCGCCATCAAGAGCCCAACCTAACATCGCGAGTGGAACACCAATGCACGCGAGAGCATTCACGCAGTCGTCGAGAGCGCCGATGACTGGATTGAGATCAATCACGTCATGTAACGCGCGCTTTGAATTCGTACGACCGCTGCTGCGCTTTAAGATACCAGACTTGTCCTTAACATCTTCTTCGTTCTCTTGTAACTCTTCGTCTTCATCAGGAGGAATAACAAGGTCTGACACAGCTTTGATACGCTTTCCAGACACTCGCGAAATCGCCGCCGCCAAGCCAAGAATGAGACCGAGACGAACGCCGCGACGGACGTTCGCGCGACCTCGAAACATCACCGCCGGCGCATCGGGTTCATCAGTCATCAATAAGCTGCTCTCAACAACGTACGCTGTGCACGCGCTCTCGGCATGTTTGGAAGTGTCGCGGACGTGTCTCGCCCATTCACACGCTTCATCGAGACTGGCGCGCAACTGAGCGGGAATGGTTGTCGAGCAAAGATCCACGGCTCCAGTCCACAATGGTTGCGTTTTTGCTTCGTGACACATGATTCTACCAAAAAGATAGCACACTCCGCTGATAGCGTCCACAACGGCGCTCGGAACATCCGCCGCGGCGACGTCGTGCAAGAGTTTTGGCGCGACAATCGCAAACAATTTTCCGTACGAATACTGAGCGTCGCCACCGGGCATCTTTAAACCAATCAAAATGGCCTTAGCCGCGACGTTGCTCATTTCAGGTTTTTCAGCTTCATCGGTGTTCGGAAACGTGCTGGAAATATTAGTACCACCGCAGCTCCAAGTAATGAGAATATCAGAGAGATGCGCGAGCGTTTTCCACCAGTTGGACTCACGCAGTTTCGGGGGTCCTCCATTCTCGTGATAAGACTTGAGAATCATACGAATAACGACAGTAACCGCGGTACAAAACATAGACGCTGCCGCTGAACCTTTGAATTCGCCATGCGACTCGCTGACCAAACCGTTCATGATACAAATTTGCATCGGCATGCAATGCACAGTGAGCGCGCGACCGAGCACTGCGCACCATCGTCCATCCTTTGAAGAGAGTGCACCTAAACGCTCAGCGAGCAGCGTAGGACGACCCACACCAATCATTTCAAGTTCTGACGAATGGCTGTACCCTAACAGCTCCCAGCGTGAGATGTGTTCAAACAGCTTGATGGTATTTGGCGAAGTCGTCTTGCTGCGTCCGGTGTCGAGCAAAGGCGTCGAAACCGATCTCAGACGCGTCGAAAGATTCGTAACGAGACGCGTGATACTCGTCGCATCCCGCATTCGACTTGAACTCACCGCTGGTGTGGATGATACACGGACCGTATGACCACGTTCAGTGAACGCTAACCGAGCTTGAACTCGAGTACTGTTCGCCAAACGCGACGCGTGTAAACGCGCCTCCGACGCATCACCAACTAAGGCAGCATCCATTCCAGCTAACCGATTGACCATCGCACTACTATCAGCATTATTACCTTGCGTCACCCAATCGATGAATGAACGATCGTCGTAATCGTCTAAATTTCCACCTTGCGTAATGTTGTGAAGCTCGTTGAGATCGACGTGTTGCGTTCCTCGCGATGCCATGTGTTCTACGTTAGTCTGCGGGTTCACTTCGAAACGAAACGCACGCTGCGCGAAATGTCGTGAATTACTGATGAGAGCATGTTGACGGCGACCTTCTGCATTCAAATCTCCTCCGTGAGCATATTCACGGTGCTGGTCCAAACTGTCATTGCTTCCTCCTCGTGGAACCGCGTCGTCGATATTCTCCGGTGGTGGTGAGCCCGTTGAGAACATGCGTTCATGTGTGCGTTGTCGAGATATTTCAACACTCACAATGGCACTCGCATCGGCGTTCGTATCAACTTCAGGTGAACTTGATCCAGCTTGCCACACCGTCGCCCAAGACTTTGGGGTGCCACTGAATGTCTCGTCGCGATCCTTGTGTGGTGCGCACGACGGAGGGCCGTGATAGCTTTCGTGGAGTTCGGTCAACGCATACGGCGTGAGTTGAATAACATCCTGAAATTCACTCGTCGGTGCGTCTTCTCCATCCATTGATGTCCCCGCCGCGTCGCCGATCTTGTTCACTTCGGCGCCGTCGTCCAACGCGTCGACCAACTCATAGAAATGCGCATTCAATTTTTCAATCTTCCCGCAATGCATTCGCCAAGCGCTTCGTAAATTGCCTAGTTCTATCAAAAATCGCCCCGCACGGCGTGGATCATACAAATTACCCTCATTTGTCGAAGTGCCAATCACCTTAAAAATGAGAAACATGCAACGGTTGAGTTGCTGAGTCACGTTGCTCCCTGGAGTTAAGCATCCTGTCGCTTCTGCGCGAAGCAAAGGAAACATAGAATCGAATGCATCTGCAACAAAATCCATGTACAAATAAGCCAAATCTAGAACACAAGGTCCTTGCTCGCGGTTGCGCATCGCCTCAAAAGGATCTACTTCGAGCACGCTCGTCGCCTGCAACTTGGCGCGCTCTCGCAACCGAGACAACGCCTCAACCGTACGCTTCACGGAATCACCTTTCGCGAGCTTCAGATAACTATGTCGTTCGTTGTGTGATAAAATCTTCGCCATTTTCTCCAAAGAAACGCTCAACTGCTCCGCGGGTTCCGCGAGCTCGGCTAACTGTTTTTGCACAGTCGCCACGAGCTCCTCGCGCGTCCCTGAACTCGACATCCCCAAAGCCGACGTCAACGACTTGAGCTGCCACTCCGTAGCCTGCGTCTTCCAATCCCACCTCTTCGATTCTTCCTTTACCTCGGGCACGGCAACCTCAAGCACGCGACTCGGCGGCGTACCCTCCTCCCCCGCCGTCCCGCCCCGCTCGGGCGTCCCCGAACCCGACGCGCCCGCGCCGTAAATTGAAAACAACTTGCTCAGCACCGAATCGCGCATATCAGGCGCCATCGTGCGCAACCGCTGCGAGAAAACACACACATGCACCACCGCGCACGCCTCACCGTCAGTCATCGCGCGCACGCACGCGCACACACGCGAACAAACATTCGAGAACGCCCCGCGCACGCGCCCCGCGACCGCCGCACCTTGACCACATCCTCCTCCACCGCGTCCTCCACTCCGCGCCCATCGCCGTCATCGCGCGCGCGCGCGACTCTCGCCGAGCTCGTCCCCTCGCGCGCGTTCACACCGCCTTCGCGCGCGCGTTCACCCTCCTCCGCCGCGCGTTTCCGTCCGCGCATCGCGGAAAGATGGCGCGCGCAATGCGCCTGCCTCTCTCGCGCGCGAGATCGCGCGACGCGGAATGCGCGACGATGCGACGCGCGACTTCAACGGCACGCGCGCGAGAAATATGCAGCGAATATCTGTCCACGCGTTGGCGTCGCCGGGTGCGGCGTCGCGTGGCGTGCGTCGGCGCTGAATGGCGTCGAAGACGTCGCGGACGTGTCTCGAGGACACCGGGAACACGTGCGACGCTAACAAAAAAGCGCACGCGCGCGTCGTCGGCGGCGGCACACGCGCGCGCGCTCGGGGCGTGGATGTGCGCGAGCGCGCTCGTGACGGTCGCGCACGGGGTATTGCGCACGCACGTGTCGACGGAGTCGCGAGGCGTCGCGCGTAGGGGGCGTACGCGTCGCGAGCACGCGACGTGGGTGAGGTTTACGAGCGCGCGCGGTTCGGGACGACGCGCGATGGAGGCGCCGGCGGCGGGTGGTGATGCGCTCTATGGCGTGTCCACGGAGCCGAGCGATGAGGACGTGCAGGTGTTTAATTCGTTGCTTCAAGGTGGGTCATGGGAGGCGATCGTGGGGAACGTCAAGGCGGCGGCGAATGATGGGAGGTTGACGACGGGCGTGTTGGGCGCGGCGTACTTGGTGTATAGCGAGAGTAAGAAGCGAGGAGAAAACGAGCAGACGTTGATGATTTTGCAGAATATTATTCAGGTGTTGACGCAAGCGGTGTTGACGTTGAATGCGTCGCCGGCGCAGAGGGTTATGGATGCGCTCATGGAGTTTGCGGTGGATGAAGAACGCAAGTTGGTGGATAAACTCGAAGAGGCGTACAACGACGGTATTAATACGTACGACGTCGCCGAAGTGTTGCGTGATTTTATTAAAAACTTGCAAGTGCAGGAAATGTCGTTCGAATTGGAAGTGGCCAAGGCTAAAGAGGCGGGTTGGGATGACCAGCTCGCAAAGTTGGAAACGCTCGCCGAGGAGCGCATCGAGGCGCAACGTCGCGCGATGAACATTCTTAGGCTTATTGGTGTTGAGGCACCGAGCGTACCGGCCGCGAGCCCCGCGCCTACGGTCGAAGGTGACAGTGGCGGTGGATTCTTCGCGGATCAAACCGAGTAAACAAAGCAGCGTTGAGTGTTATACAATCCATCTAATAAATAAGTTCTATGGGCGGCTCACAGCGGCCAGTTTCGCAACGGACCGGGAACGTACTCGCAATGAAAGCCATACGGCACGCGCACAGGTATGTGTACTACGCACTGCTTTGCGAACGTGCGAGCGTGCAATAATAGCAACTCGGTTCGCGGCTCGTCTTCGTTCAAGACGTGCGTGAGGACGAGAAGGTACCCATCATCTTCGCTCTCTGGACTGTCGCTCGACACGAAAATAATATCGCCGCATGTCTTCCCATCGCCTAAATCATAACGTACGACTTCACCCGTTTCAAAGTCGTGCTTGAGCACGGCATCGAACGCCGGAATGTCCATGCGCTCTTTGGGCTCGGTGCCTTCTTTGTACGCCACGGAGTACGCGTAGCGATACTTCAGACCAATGTAAGCACGATTGATGCATGGAAAATCCGACGTCTGGTCGCACATACGCCTACTCGAGACCAGAGTTTTCGTTTCTGTGTCAATTTCCCATCGCCAAAGCGCGGCAACGTCGCGCCCTGCGTTCACCGGATTGCTCGTCGGCGACGACCGCGGCGAATCATTTTGCTGGCACATGCCCAGCGCGTTCGTTTCGTCTGATTTGCACACATCGAGCACGATGCGAGAACCTTCATCGTACGCGTTGACGACGTGATATGCGAAGCACGTCTCTTTCGTGTCGATCCAATACGGGCCTTCGTTATCGCGTGCGCGACGAGGCATGAAACCAACGCGCATCGTGAGCTCCTTTTCGAACGAAAATGGCAGTCCACCATCTATGACTCGAGGCAAGTCAAACACCAACGGACCGTCCAGCAGCACAGTCTTCGTTGACGTGATAGCCATGTCGTGTTGCATCGACGGCCGTTCGACTTTGACTTCTCGGCGATACGTCCTGCCTCCAGTCTCACCGTCAATGATACCCACCGTCACCGTCGTTTCGTTTTGTTTGTCGCCAATGGCGATGAGGTTGTAACCGATGTAAATGAGCTCGCCCGTGCGCGGGCAAATTTTCCCGTGCGCCGACATATTGTCGAGCCAGAAATCTTTCGTTGAAAATGTCCCATTGAAATCGCACACGCCCTTTGTCGCGAGCGTCGGCCCGAGCTCAAGCTCATATGCCGACCCAGATTCGTACGTGGCCAACAATCGACCTGCGTGATACGTCAGCCCATTCGACGCCGTATTCTTGCTTTGAATCACCCAAAACGGAGAATCCGGCTGCATCACGTCCACCGTCATCTTTTCCACCAAACGCGGAAGCAAGTACCTCCAAATCGGATTGATATCCCTCAACCCAGTGTACAACGCCTCGTTCGCCTTCTCCTCGCGCTTAAACGCGCGTGTCTCAACATACTTACGCGTATACGACGCTCGTCCTCCGCCTAAACGCACCGCGTGCACCATACCGTCGCCGTCGAACCAGTGATACCTCTCCGTCCCGAGCGCGGGCTCGCGCGCCGCGTTCGGCCCGTTCCGCATAAACACCCCATCCACGCACGCCGGCAGCGCGCCATCGATGCGCAAATCTCGCACTTCCCCCTCGATCGCGCCGACGACCGGCGCAAAGTTCCCTTTGAGCGCGGGATTCGTCGTCGTTGCGCCATCTCCTCGGCGCTCCAGCCACGATGGGTGCGCGCTCAGCGCTCGGCTCGCGTCGCGCGTCGACTCGCACACCGCCACCGCCGCCGACGACGCCGCCGCCGACGACGACGACGACGACGACGCGACGTCGCGACGTTCGCGCACGCGCCATCCGCGCGCGCGCCCAGCCCCGGCGCCCGTCGACCGCGCGAGCGCCATCGCGATTCGGATAATGACGTTCGAGTGCACCAATCACGACCAGGAGGCACGGGGGGACGCCAGAAAAAAGTGTCCGGCCGACCCCCAAGGGTTTAGCCGGTTGCGTCGTTCGACCGCGCGAAAGGTCGCTCGCGTCACACGCGGCGTTCGCGTTCGACGACGCGACTCGCGCTCGCCGCCGCCGCCGCAGTTCCTCTTTGTCGCCGTCGCGCGTGTTTTCCCGTCGCCATGTTCGCGACGACGACGGTGGCGTCCGGGCGCACGACGCCGGGGCCCATTGGCACGCGGCGCCGCCTCGCGCGCGGCGAGGTGCCGTCGTCGTCGTCGTCGACGCCGCGTCGCGCGTTGACGAGCGACGCGCGCGGGAAGGCGCTGAGTTCGCGCGGTGCGCGCGCGTGCGTGGCGAACGGGGCGTTGATTCATGGGCGCGTCGGTGCGCGCGCGCGCGTCGGTGGACGCGAGGTGCGTCGACGTCGCGCGAGCGCGCGAGCGAGTCGGGTATAGATATCGACGTCGCGTTCGTGGTGTGATCGCCGTGTGAATGATGAGAACTGACGAGATGTGTGTGTGCGGTTTGTGTGTGTGTGTAGGCGAATGGGCGCGCGTATGGTGCGCAAATGTGCTCGGTGTTGGCGATGTATGACCCGAACGGCGCCATGGAGGATGGACGCGAAACGTTGATGCGCGAGTTGAGCGCGCGCATGGTGACGCGCGGTCCCGATGGTTCGGGGTATTTCGGCTCCAAGCGATACGGATTGGCGCACGAGAGATTGGCGATTATGGATCCGGAAGGTGGTAAGCAACCGATTGTGTATGAGGATGGAGCGAAGACGTACGCGGTGTGCGCGAATGGTGAAATTTACAACTTTCGCAAGCTTCAAGCAAAGTATGGGCTCACCGCGGCGAAGACTGGCAGTGACTCTGAAGTGTTGCTTCAGCTCTATAAACACCTTGGTGTTGATTTTGTAAAGGAGCTGAATGGCATTTTTGGTTTTGTCGTCGTCGGCGACGACGGGGACCACATGATTGCCGCGCGCGACCACGCGGGTATCAAACCGTTGTACATTGGCTACGGCAAGAACGGCGTCAAATGGTTCGCATCAGAATTGAAGGCGATTTGCGATCAAGATTGCGAACGCATCGAAGAGTTCCCCGCTGGACACTACTGGACCCCGAAGGATGGGTTTGTGAAGTGGTACAATCCATCTTGGGATAGCGACGATGACGCCGCCGTCGGTACCAAGGATACGTCTCACGTTCGCGCCATTCTTGAGGAAGCCATCATCGACCAGACCATGGCTGACGTCCCGATCGGCCTTTTATTGTCTGGAGGTTTGGATTCCGCCGTCGTCAGCACGGTGTTGAAGCCCATGCTCCAAAAGTCTGGTCAAGAGTACTTGTCGTTCACCGTCGGTCAAGAAGGTTCGCCCGACGTCACGGCGGCGCGCATGATGTCCGAATATTTGGGCACAACGCACCACGAATACCTTTTCACCTCCGAAGAGGCGTGCGCGAACATTGAAAACGTGATCTATCACTTGGAAACGTATGAACCTGAGCTTATTCGCTCGGCTATCCCCAACTACTTTCTGGCCAAACTCACGTCGCAACACGTCAAGGTTGTTCTCACGGGCGAAGGCTCTGACGAACTTTTCGCAGGATACCTCTATTTCCGCGACGCACCGTCGTCCAAGCATATTCATAACGAACTTCGACGTATCTTTGGTGCTTTGCACAACGTCAACTGCCAGCGAGCGGACCGTATGACTATGGCGCATGGCTTAGAAGCGCGAGTGCCTTTTTTGGACCCGCGCGTCATCGACGCCGTCATGGAGGTTGATCCCGAGTTCAAGCGCATTGAGGGTGAAGCTAAACCCGAAAAGCACGCCCTTCGTGCGTTATTCGACGGCGAAATTCCCGATCCAGTGCTCTGGCGTACAAAGGCTATGCAATGCGAAGGCGTCGGCTTGAACTGGGTCGAAGACCTCCAAAAGTTTTGCGATGAACAAGTCTCTGACGAAGACTTTGCCAAAGCTGAATCCATCTACCCAATCAATCCCCCGCACAGCAAAGAAGAAATGTACTACAGACGCATCTTCGAAAAGCATTACCACGGCATGGACAAGTTTGTGCACGTCTGGGAAGGCGGCTGTCGCGCGGGCGGCGCCGCGTGGGAGAACAACCAATACACGCGCGCCGGCGTGAAAAATGTCCAGCAACTCGCCAAGGGTTTAACTGGTGTCAAGGGTGCGTAAGCACCCATTAGTTAAAGTTTAAGTGTCATCTCTCGTTGACCGGGTTGTGTTCTACTACAGTATGTTGATTGCTTTTTTGTGTTGCACTTTGTTATTGAAATCATTTGTGTTGCAGTAATACGCTCAACTTTCGCGCGTCTCACGCCTCATACCCACACACGCGATGCACGCCGCGTCGCCGTCGTGCGATCACGCCACGAGCGAAGGTACGCGTGTGCGATCTCGACCCGCGTCGCCCGATGTCGTTTTTTCCTCGCTCGCGCGGCCGTCGTACACGCGAGATCGCGCGCCATGCGCGTCGTCATCGGTGCTCACAATTAACCAGGCACTCACCGTACCCGTCATTTTTCTCGCGCACACAGCGCTCGTCGAGGTCGCAAAGGCGTGTCAAACTCTCGTGACGCTGACGTGTGCGTCGTGCGGTGCGAGCGTTGCGCCGTGCGACGTGTGTCAGGCGCTCGTGGAGACGAGGGGCGGGAGGCGCGGGGAGCGTCCGGCGCGGTGCTGCGCGCGATGCGGAGGCTTGTGCGTATCCGGTGACGCGCTACGCGCGCGCGTAGGGCTCCGTGCCGTACACTTTGTCGATCCACTGCGCGCGGTGGACATGATGATCGCGAGTGGGCGCGCGGGATCGCGAGAGCGGTGTTTGTCGGCGAAGCGCGCGCGGTTAACGGCGTTGGCGAGCGCGCCTCGACCGTTCTCGGACCCGCTACCCCTTCATGGATCGACAAATCGCAGGCGTCCGAACTCAATTACGACGACAGACGACACGGACACGCCCACGGATGCTGAGCGCGAGCGAGATTGCCGGAGGTTGACATCGTCTAGCGTGCAATGCGGGCAGCGGCTGCCTCCAGATTCTATATTCAAAACTCCAGCGCCGACGTCACGACTTGGACGAGTATCCACGGTACCAAATTCTGCGTCATCGTCACCAGTGGATGACGCGCTTGCACTAGGGGACAAGATCGAAGGCGAGATGACGCGTTTGAAGCTACAGATTTTACACTTGGAATCTATGCGACGCAGTAAAGGAAACAAGAGGGACTTTACGAGCGTCGATCAGGACATCTTAGAAGTGTCATTAAAACGGTCAAAAGTGGCAAATAAAAGTGCTGAGGTCGTCTTGGATATTGCAAGTTCATTCTTACGAGATAGAGCTATAATTCAGCGAACTATGGACAACTGTGCCGAGAGCCGACTCGCGTTGGAAACGTTGGAAAGAGACACGCATTTGATGAACGTCACCAATACGGACAAGCCGCCGACGACGATGACGACGACGAGAGATTCACCGAGTGAAGTCGCGCTTGTCGAAGCTGACAGCCCGTTCTTGATGTATTGGCCGAAAATAGAATTGCTCGCGAACGTATTGCCCGGAGTGATGTTGCTAAAAAATCAACTGAAAAAACGAGCGGCGCGTGCCGAAAAAGCCGCCGATGAATGTGGTGCTGTACATCTCAAGCGTCTGGGCGAAATCACGCGAACGCAAAACGAACTGTTTAGTACGATGAGCAGTAAAGATAGCGAAGCAAATCACGCGGCTCATGCGGCGCTGCAACAGCTCATTTTGCTGTATGCAGCCATGTTCAACGACATCGTCATGAGAAGAGAGCGCCAAATGTGCTAAAAACAATTCTACAGTACTTCTAGATCTCACTATGCTACAACGATTCGCTCTACGGCGTCTCGTTTAATATACACGTCACCGCGTGAAACAAATCTTCAAAAACGTCCACTGGGAAACACTCGTCTGGTATCATCATCGTCCCCAACGGCACGTCGGCCGCGCACGTTAAAGTCGTCGGCAGACTCACATTCGCCTTTCGCAACGCCTTACCCATGACTTCCCCGTAGCCCGTACACACCAAAGCTCGTCGCAAGCCTCCTGCGCGCGCCGCAGCTTGCATGTCCGTCACGGTATCCCCTACGAAGACCACTCGCGCGGCGTCCGTCTCGTCGAACGTCTCCAGCGCCTCCAAAACCATCCCGGGTGCCGGCTTGCGTCGCGTACACGCCGGCGCCTGTTCTCTCGTCCGAGTGGCATATATCACCCCATCAACCCTTGCGCCGCGCCCTTCGCGCGCGAGCGCGTCACGCATCTCCCCGTGTATCACGTCGCGCACGTACGACTCTGTCGCGAGCGCCTTGCCCACGCACGTCTGATTCGTCACCACGCAGCACCGCACGCCGGCGTCGTTCAGCATCTTCACCGCCATCGCCGCGCGCGGCAGCAACACGAAATCACGCACGTCAATCACGCCCGGTGCGCCGACGTCCACGTTAATCACGCCGTCTCTGTCGATGCAAAACAGCGTCGGTGCCGCGGCTGCAACTGCGCGCGTGCCGACGCGCGCACGGCGTCCGCGCGCGCGCATCGTGCCACGATGCGGATAAACATGATAAACATGTATCGCGCGCGTCGCCGCGCGCATGCGCATGCGCACCGCGACCGCGACCGCGACCGCTGAGTCGTCGAGTCGTCGAGTGCCGACCGCGGCAACGGCTGAACGCCACTCAACGACGCGGAATGTTTCGCTCGTGCGCGCCATCGTCGGGCACGGCGTGTTCGTCGACGCGGCGGGCGGGTAAGAAGGCCCCGCTCGCGCGCGCGCCCGAATGGGCGCTCGCGTTCGAGCAGTTTCGCGCCGAACACGCGCACGAGACGGAGGAGGATGCGAGAGCGGCGTGGGAGGCGCAAAAACTCGCCATGGTACAAGAAGACGAGGTCGCCGCGCGGTTGTACGCAGAAATGGATTTAATTGAAGGCGCTGGGGGCACGCGACTGGGGGCGTCCGCGTCGGCGGCGGCGAGGGAGCACCAGGAGCTGGTGAGCGAAGGCATTCGCAGAGCGCTGCGCGAGGAATTACGCGAGCGGGCGAAACGCGCGGATGCGAATCCGTTCGCGGTTGTCGCAGAGACGATGAGTGCGGAAACGATTAGAAATAAGAGTGATAGTGAATTGGCCGAATATGGCTTGAAACGGCGGGAGAATCGCGTGAGTCATAACGAAGGTAAATTCCACTGAGTTGTACTGTAATATTAAGTCGCTACTGTTTTCACGTGCACACGCGCACGTCGTCTTTATTCAACCTTTCCAAACTTGTCTTCAATCCATGCCGATGTGACGCTCTTCGGGCGCTCGATCGGGTAGCCCGAAGCGCGGGATAACGTGAGTTGACTTAACACGCCAATCGCGCGCGACGCGCCGAAGAGCACAGTGTAAAAATTCTCTTCGGTGATGCCGTAGTACTGGAGCAACACCCCGCTGTGCGCGTCGACGTTCGGCCAAGGATTCTTAACCTTACCCGTTGCGGTCAACACGTCCGGGACGACTTCAAAGAGCTTGCCCACGAGCTTGAACATCGGGTCGTCTGGGAGGTGCTTCAACGCGAATTCACGTTGACACGTGTATCGCGGATCCGTCTTACGCAACACACCGTGCCCGTATCCTGGTACGACACGACCACTCTTGAGCGTGGCCCAAACGAATTCAGTGAGTTGTTCCTTGGTGACGTCGTCTCCAACCTGAGCGCGCGCTTCGTTGAGCCATTTCAACACTTCCTGGTTGGCCAACCCGTGCAACGGACCGGCAAGGCCGTTCAAGCCGGCGACCAAAGACAAGTAAGGATCACTCAATGCCGAACCAACGAGGTGCGTGGTATGCGCCGACACGTTACCGCCCTCGTGATCAACGTGAATCGTCATGTATAAGCGCATGAGCTCCTTGACTGCTTCAGAATCGTGCCCCATCATGTGCGCAAAGTTCCCAGCCCAATCCAACGTTTTATCGGCGGCGACGAGCTCGCCACCCTTAAACGTGCGTCTGTAAATAATCGAACACACCGCTGGGAGCTTGGCGATGATATCCATAGAGTCCTCAAACGCGTACTCCCAATACGTCGTTTTATGCACGCCAGTTTGGTACGCCTTGGCAAACTTGCTCTCCGGTTGCATCGCCAATAAAGCACACGACAGTTGCGTCATCGGATGCGTATTCTTTGGCAACGCCTCCAACACATCATGCACGCACTGCGGCACATCTGCGCGTCGAACCAACTCCTCACTCAACATCTTCACCTGTTCTGCGCTCGGAATCTCCCCCGTAAGCATCAACCACATGATACCCTCTGGCAGCGGCTCGTCCCCGCCCGCCGCCTTGGGCAACGCCTCTCGCAGCTCAGGTATCGAATATCCCCGGAATCGAATCCCTTCCTCGGCGTCGAGCAGCGACGTCTCGTACAACATCGCCGTGATCCCGCGCATGCCACCCATGGCCATGTTCACCGTCACCTCACCGAGCGATTTCTCCCCGTGCGCTTGCTTGATCGCCTTTAACCGCGCGTTGACGCCCGGCAAGCGCGCGCGAATGACCTCCTTCAGCGCGCTCGCATCGTTCGAAGACGCCGACGACGACCACGTGCGCGCATGCGCCGACGCACCGACGCACGCCGCTGACGCGTCTACCGACGACGCGAACGGCGCCGACACCATCCGTGCCGCCGCCCGCGAGCGCGACATCCGCTTCATCAACGCCGAAGACGCCATGTCGACCGTCGATGGCGCGTCGTAGCGCTCGCACACACAGCTGTGAAAATGTCTCGAGCGCGGACGCGGGCGTTCGCGCGGGCACGTCGCGGTATGGCGCGCACAGAGGCGTGGATGTGCGGAGCTTGCGGCATCTGCGCCCTAAGCCGTTGGACCACGACGCACGCCATTGCGCGCCGCGGGTCGCCGTCGCCGTCGCGGACGATGAGCGAAAGCAGCGATAACGAGGATGAAGCGATCGCGATGGCGTCTGCGATGGGATTTGGGCTAGAATATGCCAGAGGCGGCGTGAACGATGGTGGAGACGTGGAGGTGCGTTGGTTTGAATTGGCGTTTTTTGATTTCGTGCGCGCGAATGCGTGGTTCGATTGGCGACGGTGCGCGCGACGGTGTGCGTGGTTTAGTGGATTTGTGCGCGTGTGCGCGTGCCGCGTGCGTGTGACTGACCGACGAGTCGTGTGTGTGATGATTTCGCGCGTGATTTAGGAGGATGAGGCGTTGTTGCGCGAGATTGACCAACGCATGGGCGCGGGCACGGCGCCGCGACGACGCGCTGCAGCGGCGGATGATGATGCGGATGAGTTGCTGATTGCAAAGACAAATGCGTTGGCTCGGAATAGTGGCGCGCGTCGGCGTCGAGGGGATGAAGACGTTGAGGAGGACGAGGAGGAAGAATCGGAAGTCGACGAGGCGGACGACGAGCGACACGGACGGGAGTTGGCGCTTCGTGATGCCTCCTCGCAAGGCTCTCGAGCGTTACAGATCTTGAAGATTAATCCGCAAGTGAAGAACTATTCGCAAGAACGTATGTTTTTACCTGCGATTCACAAGTCGCTTGCACCGAAGATTCGTACGGAGTTGAAGACGTCGACGTTTCGCCCGAAACTTCCCGCGTGGGCTGAGCCAAAGAAGGAACATATTGAAATAGCAGGGAGTCTGGATGACGTTGGTGACGCGTTAGAGGCGAATCAAAAGTTCCAGCTCGATATTCGTGCGTTACTCGAAGGGATTGATGACAAATTAGCAAAGAATGCGGTGTTGCAGCAAGAGGTGACGCGTAGCCGTAATCGAAAGGGACGACGCACACACTGGTCGCTTCAAGAGTCCATGCTCGACTTGTGGGGTGCAAAGAGTGATTTATACTTTCGTATTCCATCGGCGTGGACGCCAGCGCAACGAACGAGCGTGCTGGGCATGGAGGACGTCTCGGGAATCATTTCGCAAGCCAAGCTACAAAAACAAATCACGCCAAACGCTGATCAGCTCCGTCTCGGATGGGCAAACTTAGTTGATAAGATTCCATTATCATACGGTCAGCAAGCGAAAGTTTGGACAGCGAAAGAGGACGCACAGCTCCGTAAGGGGGTGCATTTTCAACTCCAACAGGCTCGTTTGTTGACTGACCAACGCATGAGTTTGGAAGAACTCGCGGGGATGTCGGTGCAACCGCTCGATACGCTTCTCGAAGCTGGTGGGTTGGACATCATTACTCGCGACTCAGAGGCGATCAACTGGAACGAAGTCGTGCGTATGCACATGCCTCATCGGACAATCGAGGATTGCCGCCTACACTGGATGAACAAAGTGGATCCGCGCATATGTAGCGAGGATTGGACCGAGGCCGAAGACGACGCGCTCGTTGCGCTCGCTGAAGCGACGGCGAAAACTCGAGATTGGATAGAAGTTGCGGAAAAGTTACACGCAAAGAAGAAAACGCCTCATGGACTCGTGCGAACGCCGTACCAGTGCGCCGTGCGCTATCAAAGTGAATGGAATCCATCATTGGTGAAGAGCTCGTGGTCTGACGACGAAGATGCGTTTATTCGCAAATGGGTCAACGAAAATGGCGCTGGAAACTGGACAAAGCTCGCGCGTTTGCTTCCTGGGCACACTGGACAGCAGCTTCTTCATCGTTGGCGTCGTCTTCAGCCGACGCGCCGCAAGGGTGCGTGGACTACTGAGGAAGATGAAGCCCTTCGCGTCGCCGTGAGCGCCTATCGCGAAGGCGAGCGCATCAAATGGTCGCGCGTGGCGTCTCAAATCCCAACGCGAACGGACGTGCAGTGCCGCGAACGCTGGACTGGCGTGCTCGATCCGTCGATCAAAACCGATGCGTGGTCAGCTGAAGAAGATGCTGCGTTGCTTAGCGCATTGGGTCCGAATTTCACCAACGACGCCAGCGGGTTCAACGAGTGGTCGAGATTAGCCGCTGTGTGCCCAGGTCGCACGGGGAAGATTTGTATGCGTCGCGTGAAATTTCTCATAAAACAGAAAGCGGCTAAAGAAGCGGCGAAGTCAGCGAAAAGACGTGGACGTCCGCCTAAGGGTGCGGCGTCGGAGGCGTTGGGTGAGACAGCGGCAGGAGCAGAAGTGACCGAAGCGTCGGAGGACGAAACCGCGCTCGCCGCGAAAAAGCCGCGACGAACGAAGAGGTGATCAACGAAACGAATTGACACGTGCACGTGATAGAATCATCGTGCGTGCGTGTACGAGCGCGCGTAGTACACATGGCGGCGAAATAGGATATATCTAGTCTCTTGTAAAGAATTTTACAGATTCGAATGAATCAGCTACGCACGAAGCGCGCGACGAGCGCGAGAGTGTGGCGTTGCACTTGAAGAATGTAGCGCTAAGAAACCAAGCAGACGAGCGAGAAAAATGTATGAGTTGATACAATTTACATCGCGGCACCGGCGGCGGCGGCTTGCGCAACGGTTTGACCCGCTTCGAGCGCGGCTTCGAAAGCCTTGGCGCACGCGGCTTCGTCGACCATGCCCGCGCACGTCTTTTGCATGGCTTGCAAGTCGCCGTTGCCGAGCTCGAGCGCAACGTCAGCCGGCAAGAGGTTCAAGCCGTCGACGAGTTCTTGCGCAATCATACCAGAGATGGCAACCATGGCGATGCGGCCGTTGTTGAGCTCCTTCAAGCGCAACACGTCGAGCTCTTCAGCCGACTTGCCGGCGCCGAGGCCGAGCGGGTCAAAGTTGAGGTCGCCCGGGGTGTAGCCATCCTTCAACAAGAACAACTTGTCGGATTGGCCCGGATCTTGCCAGCCCGCTTGCACGCGGGTAGACTCAGCGAGCGCGATGACCGTACCGATCGCGAACCAGAACGGCGTCGGCACTTGTTGGAAGTGGTTCACCGCCGGACCGGTGACTTGCGCGTCGAACAAAAAGGACGAGCCTTCGACTTGTTCGCCAACCAAGAAACCAACCGTGGCGAGCATGGACACGCGGCCGTGCGTGAGCTCAGCCTCGCGGTAGCGTTGCAAAGAAGAACCGTCGATGCCATTGCAGAAGCCGAGGATGTCGAGGCCTTCCGGGAACGGCGCGGAGGCACCGATCATGCCCGCCTTGACGGCGTCTTGAATGGAGGCGTAGTTCTTACCCTTGGCGAAGACGTCCCCGGACGCCGTGGTCGCGCGGACGGTGGGCTTGGCAGCCATCATGGTGACGAGAGCAGGCATTGTGTGTTGTGTCGGTGTTTGTGTTGGTGACTGGTGTGGATTCGCGTGCGAATGAGTGCCGCGCGCACGCGTCGTCGCCCACGCGTCGTTTGGATTAATCGCATCTCGCTATCGTTTTATTCCCAAAAAGGGGGTGCCCGAGGGACGCATCGACCGTTCATGACCCCACGATTGGGGGTCAAAAACGATGACGTCACGTGACGTCATCACGCGCGCGAAACGTGCGTCTGAAAAACGCCAGATGCGACGACCTGGTCATGATCGGTGGTCTGTGGGTACATACAAAGGCGTACGAGCGGGTACACACACCGACGCATACGCGTGTTTGGATGAATTATACCGTACTAGGGATGGTGTAGTGCGATGCACGTGTATGAGTATATGTAGGTCATGAGATGCGTTCGTGCGTGGTCGTGATCGGTCGGATGAATTTATGCGTCGACAGTGTTCGTTGGGTCGATTTTTGTGCTGGAATAGTTTTCGTTGGCCACACACACCGCCGCGCCGCGCGACGACGAGGGCGGGCGATGACGGCCGCTCGCATCCACGGACGTTGATGCGGCGCGTGTGCTTGAGATCCGTGGCGGCGCGCAGCAGCAGCAGCAGACGACGACGACGACGACGAGGGACGGCGTAAGAAGATTTCTCGTGGAATCATCGAGCCCATCAATCCATCGCATTCGCGCGAATGCCGTCGACGCCGACGATGATGCGCGCGAACGCGCGAGCGTTACGTAAAGGTGAGTTTTCTGCTATCGCTGTGGCGTATGCGTCGACGACGATGCGGGCGACGTCAACGGAGGCGTCGCGCGCGGTGGTGCGCGACGCCATGGTTGAGGCGTGCGAACGCGCGGCGGCGACGCGGTGGAAGCCGTCGTCTCGCGAGTTGGATGACGTCCTGCGCGGCGTTCGAGCGTCTTTAGTGGATAATGATGATGAGCGAGTGTTTGAGCTCGTGTGTGCGCTGGTGGAGGTGGATGGAGCGATTGAGGCGTTCGTTGAGCACGGGCTCGCGGCGGATGTCGGGAGACGGACGCGCGAGCGGAGACCGCAAGCCGCGCGTGGTTTAGAAGCTTGTCGCGCCATCGTACGTCGTGTAGGTGAGTCGACGAGTGGTGTGAGTGCTATTGCAGTCGTTGATGCGCTCAAGCCGGCGTTGAGGTTCGCGCAGACGGTGTTGAAGTCGAAATTGTCTACGAGCGCGGCGGCGGTGCAAGCGGCTTTGTTTTTAGCGCGAGCGTGCGATGTTGTCGGACACGTCGATGTGGAAGATGATTGGCGCATTAAAGCGCGAGCGATTTTAGAGTCGAACTCGATTTCTGTGCACACGCTGGTGGGGCCCATGGTGAAGTACATGTCGGCGGCGAAAGTGAACGAAGCGGCGCGCGCTGAATTGAAGCGCGCGGCGCGCGTAACGGCGCCAGTGTTGCTTCCACCTGAGCCACTCGTGAATACGAGTGCTATGCGCAGAGACGAATCGGCTGATGATGACAATATCGCCACTGCGGTCGCACCGCTTGACGAGCAGTTCACGCCGGGCACGTCACATCCTTTGTCAACGTCTACGCCAATTGACGTCGCCGATGTCATTCGGGATGAGATGTGCAACAACCAGAGACGCGACCGCGTGCGTGTCGTCGACACGCCGTTCGCAACGCGCAGGCACTTTGAGTGTAACTTCGAAACGCAATTACCGGCGAGTACGAAGCTTGATGATCTGTTCTTTTACGAAATAGACGCCATGTGCGCGTACGCCGACCAATTTGAAGAGACGCTTGCGCTCACATTGAAATGGATGAGAAAATGCGCGGCGACGCTTCGCCGGTCGGTACTGCGTAAGGTAAATCTGACGTCAAACCGTCCCATGGAACACGTGTTGCGTTGTTCTTTGGATACGCACCTCACGGCGCTGACGAGACTCCTAAAGCTCGCAAAGATCATCGGCGCGAGGAATTTAATGCTCGCCAACGAGGACAAGGCGCTCATATCGTCGTACAATATTGAGCGTTGGATATCGAGTGCTTTTGGTTGGATTCGCGTCGCCGCTCGGAAGGAACAGAGTCTGACGAGCTATGCCGTGATGGTGATGTGCTGCTACGACCCGAACGGGCAGAGATTTAGTAAGACCGATTACATTCCTGTACGTCTGGCGTTTACGCGGTGGTCGCGTTTGATGTATGCCCATCGCGTCCAAGCCAAGAGGCAGCTCCTCGCGCTAGTGCATTACGAGAACAGTCTGTTGCGTAAGAGTTTCGATGTTTTACGAGAGTTTGCGCCCTATCATCGAGAGCGAGTCGCTGATTTGGCGCGTATTGCAGGTTTGCGATGGCGCGCAAACGCGCACGTCATGGCGACGCGAGTGGGCAGCGGCACGATGGACGATGAATTGGACATCGCCTACCCGGAGGACATGTTATTCGGAGAATCACCTGGGGGGCTCATATCATGTAGACCGCCAAGTCGACGAGACTCGTTTGCGCTCATGTCCTCGAATGGCGCGCCTTCTACTTCTGGACCAGCGAGGAGCCGAAAGACGCACAGCGCCGTGAGTAAGAGCTCTATGACATCCGTAGGCGAACATGACGAACCGTTCGACGCCGTAGAGTTAGATAGCGCGTTCACCTCAGAGAAAATGCTCATGTACGACGCGTTCCAGGCTTGGATCGAACAAACGTACGTACAGCTGTCGACTGGGCCGAACGGCAGCGCGTTGCGTCACCGGAACGATACGTTGATGCGAAAGGCGTTCAAGGCAATGCGGCGCTATGTCGTACGCAGCGTCGGTGCGAGAGAGAAATATGTCGCCATCGAGCAAGCTGCGCGCTCGTTAGACTTTTACGTCACTGGCGGTGCGGCATTCAAGCGATGGATCGCTGGTGTGAGATACATCAAGCGCCTGTATGCCTTTGTGGATGAAGAAGTTGAGCGATGGACGGTGGAACTGCGCGTGAATTGTTTTCACGCGTGGCGAGAAATCGCCGCCTCGCGCTCAGCGGCGACGTTGTGGGAAGAACAGATGCTTGCAGACATTATGCCTACTATGGAGAATAACCGTCGTCGTGTGTGGTTAAAGCGATGGTCTTTCGCCGCCCAAGCTTTGATTGAACGTCACGCGCAATTCGCTCGCGCGCATTACACGAAGACGTTGCTTCGACAATGGCACGCACGCACGCAGGCATCTATTGTATCTCGAATCGTAGCGAGTGCATTGGATAAGTTATCGCTTAGTTAGATGATTAGAATTTACATAAATATTAGAAATGCGTACCAGAATGGAATGCAAATGCGCAGGTTTAGTTGAAAGCGCGCGGCTTCGTTGGGTACAGAGGCTGCTTGCCGTTGATGGCCCAGATATTCCAGACCAACGCCGAAGCAATGGTGAGCCACACTGCGAGCGGCGCGATAACGTACCCCGCGGTCGGAATAACGTTGTAGTATTGCGCGACGACATTGTACGCCGAGGAGACAACGAACAACACGCCAACCGCGGCGGCGCCGAGTTTCTTTTCGACATTATTAATCGAGTTCCACGTGTCACCAATGGACAAATGCGCCACAAGGGCAATAATCGCCGGGTGCACAACCGTACCAGTCGTCGCGAACACTACCATCGTCGACAACGAACGCAAGAATCCCATCGAAATCCACACGAGCGGAAAAACCACCGCTGGGGGCGTCCAAGATGGGCGTTTACGTTCTTGTTTCGCCTTGCGCTCATTCGCAATCTTCGGTCGAGACGCATTCAGTGGCGAAAACACTCGGCTTCTAAACGCCAACATGAAGAACATCACGGCCACAATAGCCTTGGCCGCGCCCAAGTTGGTGGCGTGCAAGTTTCCGAGACAAAACTTTTGAGCCGCGAACAACGCCGTCGTGATCGCACCAACCTCGAACGCCGTCGCGGCGATATACTTCACCACCGCGCCGAAATCAAACGTGCCCGTCTTTACCACCCATGCATCGATCCATTGTTGCGTGTCGCTCACGCGTGCGCGTAACTCAGCCTCTTTCGGTGTCATCGTCATGAACGCCGTACCTGGGCCATCGCGAAAAGAAACCTCCCCTGCGGCGTTCGTCACGATGCGTGCGTGCCGTCCAGCGACGCTGGCGTCACGATCGCGACGCGCATTCACCACGCGCGTCGCGCGCACGCCGATGGTTGACGGAGCGGCGGTGACGCACTGCATCTTGCGCGTCGTCGAGTGCGGGGCTGTTATCCACTTTGCACGCCATTGCAACGCACGGTTCGGTGACCGCGCGCGCGCTCGACGCCGCGTACATTGCTCGAACACTGCGCGTAATAATGTCTACGTTGACATCGCGCGCGTCTGGCGCGACTGGATGCGCCGCGCGCGCGAACGCGAGCACCGTGGCGTCGGCTCGTTCTAGGGTCGCCGCGAGCGCGCCTCGTCGAGGGGCGACGACGACGACGCGCGCCGCCGTGGGAGGCAAAACCCCCGATGCGATAGTGAACGTTGATTTGGGCGATCGCTCGTACCCAATTTACATCGGCGCTGGGTTGTTGGATGACGGCGTGGCGTTGCGTTCGCACGTGCGCGGGTCCACGTGCTTGGTGGTGACGAACACGACCATCGCTGGTTTGGGGTATTTGGATCGCACCGTGAGCGCATTGCGCGCAGCAGATGCGAATTTACGCGTTGAAACCGTTGTGCTACCCGACGGTGAGGAGCACAAGAATTTGGATGTGTTGAATATGGTGTACACAAAGGCGTTGGAGACGAGGTTGGACCGCGGGACGACATTCGTCGCGCTCGGCGGGGGCGTGATTGGCGACATGACGGGCTACGCCGCGGCGTCGTACCAGCGCGGTGTGAAGTTTGTGCAAATTCCCACCACGGTCATGGCCATGGTTGATAGCTCGGTGGGTGGGAAGACTGGTGTGAACCACGCGCTCGGGAAGAATATGATTGGCGCGTTTTATCAACCAGAGTGCGTGTTGATCGATACGGATTCGTTGAAAACGTTGCCCGATCGTGAGTTCGCGAGTGGCATTGCGGAAATTATTAAATATGGCTTGATTCGCGATGGTTCGTTCTTCGAATGGCTCGAGGCGAACGTGGATAAGCTTTTGTCGCGCGACCAAGATGCGTTGGTGTACGCCATCGAGCGTTCGTGCATCAACAAGGCGGAGGTTGTTGCGGCGGATGAGAAGGAGGGTGGTGTTCGAGCGACGTTGAATCTCGGCCACACCTTTGGACACGCTATTGAAACTGGCATCGGCTACGGCGAATGGTTGCACGGCGAAGCGGTGAGCACGGGAATGTGTATGGCGGCGGATATGTCGTACCGCCTCGGTTGGATCGACGCGTCGTTGAAGGATCGCACCATCGAGCTTTTGAAAAAGTACAACTTGCCCATTGACGTTCCGGAATCCATGACTGTTGACACGTTCATGGACTTGATGGCGGTTGATAAGAAGGCGGCAAACGGAAAAATGAAGTTCATCTTGCTCAAGGGCGCGCTGGGTGAATGCGTCTTCACCGGTGATTTTGACCAAACGAAATTAAAAGATACCTTGGAGGCGTACGTCAAGTAAACTCGCACGATGTTATATATAACTCAATTCTATATTTGCTATGCTGCATGATTTCCTTTGTATTATGCTGCGTCATTTCCTCTGCGTTGAGGCATGAATGGTTGCGCGAGCGCCGACGGCGGTGGACCTCGTCCACGACCGCCACCAGGTGGTGGCGGACCTCGTCCTCGACCACCACCAGGCGGTCCGCGACCTGGGTACCCTCGCCCTGGTGGCGGCGGCCCACGGCCGCCGATACCCGGCGGTGGTCCCCGGCCACCGACAACCGGTGGCGGTGCTGGCATCGCCGCTCGAGGCGCGGGCGCGGGTGGAGCGCTCGGCGGCGCGGGTGGCTCGGATGCTGGCGCTGGCGCGCTCGGCTGCATCGGCAGAGCAACTTGGAACCGCGGCGACGTCGCGGATGGATTGCCCATCATCGGATTGCCCATCATGACAAAGTTCGACCCCGCAGCTTCGCTGTCTGGAATGTCATTAGACATATCATCAATAGGCTCCATCGGTTCAGTCAGGCTCATCGCTCGCGCCATGTCGATGTTTGATGCGTTTGAAAGCACGCTTGGCGCGCCCGTATTCACACGGGGTGGACCTGGCGGTAAATCCGAGCTCAAATGTGGGGGCTGTTGTCCACCGCTGTGCATCGCGTACGGATTGCTAAATGGAGTCGGATATTGTGGGGTGTCGCGCGGCGACGTCGCCGGAGACGGGATTCCACTTCCCACACCGCCCGCCGGTGGAGCCATCATCATTGGAGGGGGCGCCATACCAACTTGCGGATTGTTACCGCTTTCCTGCGTGTTTTGCTGCGGAGGATATGCTCGTGTGGACTCTACCCGCGCCGTGCTAGGTGGCGGCGCACCCTTCCACTTGCCGTGCGTTGAAGGCTTCTTGCGACCGCCGCTGAATAACGCGCTCACGAGGCGCATCAAAACCAGCGTAAGCACGATTGGCGGACCAAGAATGAACGCGTGCACACCGAAAGCGATCAAATCGGCGTTATTTGAGAAACTCGTACCAGTCAATTTGTCGATTCGAGTGGCAACTCCTGTGAGTGTCTTGTCGCAACGTTCCATGAATGAGCTGAGCTGATTTCCGTGGCGCGAACCCCACGCTCGCTGAAGCATGGCATCCATAACGGTCGACAGCAAGCGAATCACAGACATCAATGGGGGCTTGATGAACGTTGTGACGTACCCAAGACCAGTCTTGATGGAGGAGAATCCAGAGGTTCTATTGGTGAGAGCACTGAAATCACCCAATTCTTGAATATCCTCCAACGCGTCATCGTCGTCCCGAGTTACTCCAGTGTCGGCAGTTTCGATCTGATTCAACGGCTCCGACTCCAAGAGATTGCGCTGAAGCCGCTCAACTTCTTCAATTTCAACATCACTCGAGTCATCAACCATTTTCTCAGTGTGCGGCTCCGGAAACACGGAATCTTCGCCATCATCACTCACGTTTGGCTCGGCGGTTTCGACGTCCTCGCCGGCATCTGAATCCTTGGCGTCGGATGGTGCATCATCGACAACGGCTGCTACGTCTGTCTCAACTGCTACATTCGACTCAATGGTTTCATCCGTCTCAGTTACAGTCGCCTCTTCATTCGTTGCGATATCAACTGATTGTTTATCAACAGTTTCCGTGGGATCGGGCATCGTGTCGCTCTCGGACGCGACCTCATCCGCAATAGTCTCCTCGGAAGCTTTCGTCTCGTGACGATCCTTGGACCGTGCTGCTGCGAGTCGCGCGGCAACAGTCGCGCGCTCACCCGCAAGCGTCTCCAATGTGTCCGCGTGATTATCTCGCTCCTCGGCTAATGCTTTCTTTGTCTCGTTATACTTGCGCTCAATTTGATCACAGTGTTCCTTCTGCTCTTCAAATTGCACCTCAGCATCAAAAGTACGTTGGCGGAGCGCATCAGCTTGCTTTTGTAAGTTGTTACGTAGCTTTTCAAGAGATCGTGAACATTCAGGTCGGCACTCTGACTCTCCACATGTACACTCGGAAGCCTCAACGTCCGGAGCTGCGTCTCGCGCGGCTTGCAGAGCGACTCGTAACTCGTCAACTTCTTCTGTGAGAGCTTGTACGTTCACTAATTGAGCGGTACACTCTCCAAGGCGAGCGGCAACATCTTCTGCCGAAGACATTGCACTCTCCATTCCGGTGAAGTCGGCAGTCATCTTTGCCAATGCCGCTTCAGAAGTTTCAAGTTTATCAGTCAATTCTGAGATCGTGTGTTCGAGCTTGGCAACCGTTGATTTCGAAGCTACGGAATGTACGAGCCTATCATACTCCACTCGAATCATCTCGTGGTCAGATTCCAAGTTCTTCCTCTTTTGCTTTTCGACATCAACCGCATCTGCTGCTTTGGCGAGATCAGCCTCAAGTGTGGCGATTCTTGTTTGCAGCTCGACCTCGTTCACTTGCGCACCACCAGGAACCGGTACTTGTGTATTGAGGGATTGTCTGAGCTCTTGTTCAGTCTTCTTCATTGCCTTGATAGCTTTAGCTGATCGCAGAAGCGTGTTTGTTACAGCTGTAATCGTATCTGCTGGTGATGTATCACTCTTAACTGGTATGCGATTCGCTACAAGCCACTCTCGTAGGATACGCAGTGCTTCGTCCGTGCTGGCTGTAGGCGGAACGAGGACTTTTTGTGCGGATGTGGCTTTTGGAGGCGCAGTGTCAGTGGGTGGCCGAGAGTCGCTAGTGGTTGAGCTCGCGTAATTCGCTTCCTGAGAATGGGCTTGCTGGGCAGCCTCACGTGCGAGTCGTTGTCGTTCCATTTCAGCTCTGGCTTCTTCGGCAGCTAAGCGCTCTGCCTCTATTCTCTGGCGTTCCGATTCGACACGTTCAGCTTCGGCTGCAGCTTCAGCCTCGAGTCTCAGTCGCGCTTGCTCAGCCTCAGCTTCAGCCTCGAGTCGCAAACGCTCTTGTTCAGCTCGCGCTTCCTCTTCAGCAAGGCGTTGTGCTTCCATTTGCTGTTGTCGCTCCATTTCAGCTCTGGCTTCTTCGGCAGCTAAGCGCTCCTCCTCGACTCTCAGGCGTTCCGATTCGACACGTTCAGCTTCGGCTGCAGCTGCAGCCTCGAGTCTCAGTCGCTCTTGCTCAGCCTCAGCTTCAGCCTCGAGTCTCAGTCGCGCTTGCTCAGCCTCAGCTTCAGCCTCGAGTCTCAGTCGCGCTTGCTCAGCCTCAGCTTCAGCCTCGAGTCTCAGTCGCTCTTGCTCAGCCTCAGCTTCAGCCTCGAGTCGCAAACGCGCTTGCTCAGCCTCAGCTTCAGCCTCAAGTCTCAGTCGCTCTTGCTCAGCCTCAGCTTCAGCCTCGAGTCGCAAACGCTCTTGTTCAGCTCGCGCTTCCTCTTCAGCAAGGCGTTGTGCTTCCATTTGCTGTTGTCGCTCCATTTCAGCTCTGGCTTCTTCGGCAGCTAAGCGCTCCTCCTCGACTCTCAGGCGTTCCGATTCGACACGTTCAGCTTCGACCGCGGCTTCGAGTCGCGCTCCAACGTTTTCCTGCCCCAACGCGTCCATCATCACTTGCGCCGTCTCACCCGTCGCAAGATCCACGAACCCGTCTGGCATCTCCCATTGCGATTTTTGAGTTCGAGAATCAAAATAATATTCTTTCCCACTGCGCGTGTCTCGAAATTTCTCCCACGAAGCGCCGCTCGCGTCAGCGTCGCGCGTCGCGTCCGCCAGATCACTGCCGACCTGCATCTCGCCATCGCCCGCAAACCCCACAAATCCCGCATCATCCGTCGACGACGACGCCATCTCATCACTCGCCTCGTCATCGTCGGCACCGAACACCCCGAGCGCGTCCAACCCGTCGTCTTCGAACGCTAATCCGGAATCATCCGCTCCGAGTGCGCCATCGTCAGCGATCGCCCGAGCGACGCGCGCGCCCGCCAGACACGCGGTGACGATGACGCACGACGCGAACACTGCGACGGTCCGTCGCGATGCGCGGTGCGCGCGCGCGCGCTGTCGCCGCTCGCGAGACATAGCGCACGTCGATTTGTGCGGTGGTTACGCCACAGGTCCGCGCGTGCGGTCGACGCGCGTGCGGTCGACGTCCATGGCGCGTCACTCGAACGTACGCGCGGCGGCGGGCGAAACGCCATCGCAGACGGGTGCCGGCGTCGAGGGCGACGGCGACGCCGCGGCGGCGACGCCGACGAGGATGAAAAAACTCGCGCGATCGCTGGGCATCACGCGTCAGAGCACCTTACAGTGGACATCTTTAGCTCTCATCGTGACCACGGCGCTGATGATTTGGCGCGTGCTGGTGCTGACGACGCGTTCGGACTCGCCGGTGGTGGTGGTGCTTTCGGGGTCGATGGAACCCGCGTTTGCGAGGGGTGATTTGTTGTTGTTGCGCAACGAGAGACGCGCATCCGAGGTGGGCGAAGTCGTGGTGTTTGAAATCGACAACCGCGCGGTTCCGATCGTGCATAGGATTTTGCGAAAGCATGAGAATGGGGGTGATTGGGAGGATGATTCGAGGTTGATGCTGACAAAGGGGGATAATAATTATGCCGATGATGTGGCGTTGTACGCGCCGGGCCAACGGTGGCTGCGCGAGAGTCACATCGTCGGTCGAGCAGGACTTCTCATCCCGCACATCGGACGATTAACGATATTAATGAATGATTATCCGTGGTTTAAGTTTGGGTTGATTGGCATTTTAGGTTACTTTGTCGTCACCGGAAAGGATTAGCACAGTTGGTGAGCTCAAAGAGAGTTGAGCGTGGGCGTACTCGTCGACGCGACGTCTTCGTGTAACTCACTTCGCGCGACATGCGTAGCACGCACACGCGCGTACATACTAGTGTACTTCGATGTAGTCATCTTTGTCATATTCATCATCAATTCTAGTTGTATCATCGTCAAACGCAGCGTTTGCATCGCGTGAACGCGTGAAGACGAGACTAATAAAATGTCAAGACAAGATTCTCGAAACATCATCGGGACAGCGCTCAAGCCGCAGTCCGAGACGCGCCGCTGAGCGTAGCGCCGAGCGGAATAGACCACACTCGTGCGAACGCGTGCACATAACGTCTACGCATCGACAGTGATCGCGCGAGCGGTGCTCGTCGACAGAAAAACTCAAACTCAAACGCAGAGGGGAACGCAGCTGTCGCTCGACGACACCGCGAGAAGACGAGACAAACTCTTTTAACACACGCATTGCTTGCGTTCGCGCGTCGCCGCAATGGGGGAAAACTTGTCACCCGAAACCGTGCAATGCATCATGCGGCAATTGAAGGATCTGATGACCACGCCCGCGGAAGGCATCAGAGTCAAGGTGAATGAAGAAAATATCACCGACGTCGTCGCCGAGTTGGACGGACCGACGGATACGCCGTTTGAAGGTGGGATGTTTAAAATGCGGTTATCGCTTCCGACGGATTACCCAAATAATCCCCCGAAAGGCTTTTTTGTGACGAAGATTTTTCATCCAAACATTCGACAGCCGAGTGGGGAGATTTGCGTGAATACGTTGAAGCGGGACTGGCAACCAACGCACGGGCTGCGACACATTTTGATGGTGATTCGCTGTCTGTTAATCGAGCCGTTTCCTGAAAGTGCGTTGAATGAGGAGGCTGGTAAATTGTTGCTCGAGGACTATGACGAGTATTTTAGACGAGCGAAGATGTACACGAGTATTCACGCCAAGCCTGAAGCGGACAAGGCGACCGAGACGAGCAAAGATGCTCCGGCCAGCAAGGCGAAAAAAGTAGACAAGAAGAAGAGCTTGAGAAGATTGTGAGACACCAGCGGCACAAAGTCATCTCGTTGCAGCAGCACATTAGTAGTCGGGCGCTCGCGACGTTGGTTTTTCTTTGTAACGAGTGAGAAAAGAGGTTGCGATTTTCATGAATTTTGCGTTAAAAATCCGTGCTATAGAAAGTAATTGTATGTATTGGCGCGACACTTCAAATCGAGAAACCAGAGTGATGTTTAAACTCTTAAACTCTGGACTCTTGCGTTTCACCGGTGAATCTAGAACCAGACGACCCGTCGTCGTCGCGGTCGCCCCACGAGGTGTAATCCTTTCTCGTCTTCAAGGGCGCGGAGGCATCCCCGACAATCTTAAGACCCGCATCATCACCACCGATGACGATATCGATGCAACCGTACTCCTTCGCTTCTAACGGGGACATGTAACGATCACGGTCGGTATCTTCGTCTATTTGCTTCACATCCTTCCCGGTGTGGAACGCCATCAATCTGTTCAAGTTTGCCTTGTGGTACATGATCTCCTTCGCCTGGATCTCGATATCCACTGCGCTCCCACTGGCACCACCGAGCGGTTGGTGAATCATAATCCGCGCGTTCGGCATGGACATGCGACGCCCCTTCTCACCCGCGGAGAGCAAAAACGCACCCATCGACGCCGCCAAACCGAGGCACACCGTCGACACCGGAGCCCGGCAAAACTGCATCGCATCGTAAATCCCCATCCCAGCCGTCACGCTCCCCCCAGGAGAGTTAATAAACAACTTAATTTCCTTCGTCGGGTCTTGTTGATCGAGAAGCAACAACTGCGAAATCACCGCGTCGGCGTTAAAGTCATCCACTTGATGCCCGAGAAACACGATTCTATTCTTCAGCAACAACCCAAACGGATCCCCGGCTTCGGATCGCGGCACCACCGGACCAGCGCGCACGTCCATCGACGCGTTCACCGCGTTCACGATCGACGCTTGCTCGGCAGACATCCCATCGTCATAGAACGCGCGAGACCCGGCGTTCGCGCGCGTCGTCATCGATCGGTGAGATAAACCTAACCCTCGCACTGCTTTCGTCGTCGTCGTCGGTTTCACCGCCACCTTGGTTGCCCGCGTCGCCGCCGCCGTCGTCGTCGTCGTCAAAGTCATCATCGCGCACGTCGTCGTCGTCGTGTGTGCCTCGTGTCGTGGCCGCGAACACCGTCCGCGCGCGAGTATGACGCCCGAACGCCGTACCCCTGAGACACCCGCCGGGCCCTAGTCTGACGTCCCTGTTCACGATTGGTCACGAGTCCCTCTGCGCTCCAAAACGAACCAAAGGCGTCTCTTCGCGAACGCGGGTGGTTGCGCCCCTACGTTCGGTGCCGCCGCACACGAGGGCGCGCGTTCGATGCGCACGGCGTGCGCTCGAGTGACGACGACGATCGCGCACGCGTGCGCGCGAGCGACGAGCGGATCGGCGCACGCGTGCGCGAGAGAAGGCGCGAGAGAAGGCTCGAGAGTTGGATTGGTGGTGCGCCGAGGCGTGAGCGCATCGACGACTCGCGCGATGGCGGTGAGTGGGAAAGGGTACGCGCCCGTGCGGGAGGATGCGATGGGTGGTGTTGATGTCGTCGCGCGCGGGGATGCGAGCGCGGGGGCGGGGTTTGATATGGTGGTGTGGGGGGTACGCGAGGAGGATTTGGACGCGGAGAGCGGCGCCATCGCGAGCGAGGCGCTCAAGGCGTTTGATGCGTCTACGGGTGGGGTTGTGTCGGCGATGATGGCAGAAAGTGAGTTTAAAGCGAAGGCTGGATCGAGTGCGTTTTCGCGCGCGAGAGGTGGATCGGCGACGCACGTGGGCGTGGTCGGGTTGGGGAAGGGCGACGAGGCGGCCAAGACGTCGACGCTCACGCAGCTCGGGTCCGTGGCTGCGGCGCAGGCGCAAAAGGCGAAGTGTAAGACGCTCGGGATCAAAGGTGCGGATGCCAATCCGAATGCGTGCGCGGCAGGGGCGTATCTTGGCGCGACGGAGGATCAACGGTTCAAGTCAAAGCCGCAAGCCAAGACGTTGGCGTCGGTGTCCTTGCTCGACGTCACCGCGGACGTTTCTGCGGGTAAGGCTCGCGCACAAGGCGTGCAAATGACCAAGGAACTCGTTGCGGCGCCACCAAACGTGGTGACGCCGAGTGCTATGGCAGAAGTGGCGAAGATGATTGCCGCGCAACACTCGGACTGCATGACGGTGGAAATTCTTGAAAAGGCGGATTGCGAAAAGCTCGGTATGGGATCGTTTTTGGGGGTCTCCGAGGCAAGCGACGAGCCACCGAAGTTTATTCATCTCACGTATAAGGGCAAAGGAAGTGATTTGAAGAAAGTTGCCGTTGTCGGTAAGGGTTTAACGTTTGATAGCGGCGGTTACAACTTGAAAGCCGGCGCCGGCTCGATGATTGAAATGATGAAGTTCGACATGGGTGGCGCTGGTGCCACTCTTGGTGCGGCTAAAATTATCGCCGCAACTAAGCCTGAAGGCGTGGAAGCGCACTTCATCATCGCTTCTTGCGAAAACATGATTGGCTCCCGCGGTTTGCGTCCGGGTGACATTCTCACCGCATCCAATGGGAAAACTATTGAGGTCAACAACACCGACGCCGAAGGTCGCTTGACGCTCGCTGACGCGTTGGTATTCGCCGATAAGAACTGTGGCGCCACCGCCATCGTTGACGTCGCGACGCTCACTGGAGCTATTATTGTTGCGCTCGGCGACGGCATCGCCGGTTTATTTTCCCCGACGGACGCTGGCGCCAAGCGCATGGAAGACGCCGCCAAGGATGCCGGTGAAGAAACCTGGCGCATGCCAATGCCGGATTCCATGTGGTCCATCATGAAGAGTGACATCGCCGACATGAAGAATACCGGTAGCCGCGGCGGCGGTTCCATCACTGCCGCGTTGTTCTTGAAGCAATACGTTTCTGAAAACATCGAGTGGTCGCATTGGGACATCGCCGGTCCGGTATGGAACGACAAATTAGGTGGCGCCACTGGGTTCGGCGCCGCAACACTCGCCACGTGGGTGGCGTCGTTTAAGAAGTAAACGCTCACATCATTTTTTGTTAATAATCACACGTCACATAAAAGCGTACGCAGCGCCACCAGCGCGCCACACTTGGAGGCGCACCGATGTCACGCGCGATGCGTCTCGCGCTCGCGCTCGCGTGCATCGCGTGCGCAGTACACGTCGACGCATCGCAGTACGGCGCGCGCGCGCCAGTGTCGCGTCGAGCTGGTCCGGACTTCGCCGCCGACGTCGGGACAACACCAACATCCTCGCCGACGATGTCTTCGTCGTCGTACGACAACCCACGACTTCGAGCGTACACGTGGGGCATCGGTGGTGACCGCGTCGGGCGTCCCTCTCGCCCGAGCGCGCTGCCGCCTGGACCGATCGAGCTCGACGCTGCGCTCGGAAACGTCGTTGCCGTCGCCGCGAGCGGGCATACCGCGTTCATCCTCGAAGACGGCTCGCTCTACACTGCCGGCCGCAACGCCTCCGATGGCGGTGGCGGTCGCGGTTCTCCGCCAATCGCCGACGCTGGGCAGATCGGGCGGGATGGGCCGATGGGCGCGCCGGGGCGCGTGCTGGGGGCGTTACGTGACGAGCGCGCGACGAGCGTCGGGTGCGGACGATATCACACCGTCGTGAGCACGGAGAGCGGACGCGTGTATTCTTTTGGCTTGAACGACCGCGGACAGCTTGGGGCAAAAGGAGTTATGGGGCGCGTCCCCGATTCGTCGTCGTGTACGTGCGATAGCGGGATGAATTGTGATTGTAGCGAAGGCGCGACGGGAGAGACGCCGCTGGCGCCGGGCGAAGCGTGCGACAGAGGCGCGGCGTGTCGGTCGGGTGTTCCCGTGCACGTCGACGTGTGGGGTGAGAAAATAAAAAGTGTCGCCGCTGGTCGCTACACGAGCGCCGCGGTGAGCGAAAAAGGCGAGGTTTTTGTGTGGGGATTGAACGCGTGCGCCGGCGCCGGGAATTTGCGAGACGAGCTGTTGACGAACGCGAAATCGGCTAGTCAACCTAGGAAAATTCTCGGCATCACGGATGTGGTTAAAGTAGATATTGGATATGTCGCGATGATTTTTCTGACGTCCAAAGGTGAGGTGTACACGTGCTACACTGGGTTTGATGGATACGCTGGCGCAAACGCCGACGCTTCGGCGTCCACGGCGCTCAAAAAGCACGCGGTATTTTCATCGGGAACGAGCGCATCTGACGTCGCCACGGGACGCTGTCATTTCGTCGCGAGCACCATATCGGGTAAGGTGTACACATGGGGATGTCCCAACGCCCTAGGTCGCACGTACGGCGATAACCACGAACCCACGTCACTGAGTGGAGACATGTCTCACGAATTCGTCGTCTCCGTCTCCGCGGGCGAATACTTCACCCTCATGCTCACGCGAGACGGCACAATCTACGGCACGGGCGACAGCAACAGCGGACAACTCGGCACGCAGATTGCGGGGTCAAAATTCAAAACCCCAATCCGCCTCGCCTCATCGCCGCCGCGCGTCCTCGCCGTAACCGCCGGATACCAACACGCCGCCGCGATCGCTCGGAACGTCTAGCGCCCATCCACCCCCCGCGCGCGCCATTCGGGGTTCGCGCGCAATGTCATATCACGATTTTAGCGTTGTCATCCACACGCGCCCAGGCGCACGCGAGGGCACACACACATCAAGCTCACGCTCACGCTCGACCGACGACTACGAAAATATCTTCACAAAGGCTCCACATTTTTTTGAAATCGAACCGTTATCCACGCACCACCTGTTTGACCGCACACCGACGCGCGTGCCGCGCGTATCGCGCCCGACCGGCGCGCAAACACGCATCTCACGGCGAGGATGAAATCGCCTCCGCGACCGGTGCTGTCGCGCACGCACGCGCGCGACGCGACGCTCGTCGTGAGCAACTCGAAAGCGCGCGACTTTTCCTACTACCTCACCCAAGCCAAGGCGCTGCTCCGCGCGCACGGCGTGGTGAAGCTCTCGGGCGTGGGCGCGGCGACGCAACACGCGCTCGTGGTGAGCGAAGTGCTCGAGGCGCGAGGAGAGGCGAGCGTGAAGCACGTGGAGACGAGCACGTTGAGGTACGACGTGGAGGAGGACGACGAGGATGCGTGGACGCACGGAGCGAAAGTTGAAGTCACGCTCGAGGCGGCGGCGCTTGTGAAAAAGTGAACGCGCGCGCGGGTGAATTGAGTCATAAAATCGAGTAGGATGCAGTGCAGTGTTGTATGATGGGTGTACCGTGAGCAGAAAACAGTGTAAAAAATTAATATTGAAAGAAGATGACTGTACAAACCGCCCTTCGACGTTTGTACAGTCATCGAGGACTGTACAAACACGCGATGGATGTGCTATTATGGCTGACTATGTGACTACATGTATGACTATGAGTCTAACTCGACTGTATCGCGTGTGTCTATGGCGCCGACGCGCCGACGCGACGCTCGAGCGATTCCGGCGCGAGCGCGCGATGCGGTTTTGGCGCCTTTGGATTACCTCGAATGTAAAATTCCTGAAACAATCGCACGGCTTCGTCGGCAAACAAACCACCGATGGACTCATACGGCGCACCGCGCGCGCGATCGTGCGCGCACGACCCACACCCAGTGTCGTGCACGTCGAGCACGGTGCCGTTACCGCCAAACTTGTCGTTCGCGCACCCGTACACCGCGCGTTTGATCCCCAGCGCGCTCAACGCCCCCGCGCACATCACGCACGGCTCGCACGTGACGTACAACGAACACGACCCAAACGCACACCGCCCGACGTCGCCGTCATTCGCCACCAACCATGCGTCGATGGCTTCAAACTCTGCGTGCCTCGTCCCATTCCTCGTGGCGTTGGTTCGATTGCGCCCGCGCGCGACGACGACGCCCGTGCGATCGTCCACGAGCACGCACCCGCACGGAACTTCCCACTCATCGAGCGCGCGCTCGGCTTCCGCGAGCGCTTCGCGCATGTGCGCCTCGTCGCTCGGCGTGAATTCGCCGGTCGCCATGGCGCAAAGTGCGGCATTCGGCATTCGGCGACGCGCGGTACCTCCCACGCACCGCCACCGACGACGGGGAGACGCCGACGACGACGCGGGGGTGATGTCGCAGTACTTTTACATCGATCCGCAAGGGCGCGAGCAAGGGCCGTTCGCGTTCGCGCACGTGGCGAAGTGGTACAAGCACGGGTACTTGGCGCCGAATCTCGGCTGCAGACGCGCGGATGAAGGCACGTATCGACGCACGGTGACGCAAGCGCTGGTGGAAGATGCGGCGGCGAATGGCGTGCCCGCGCATGCGGTGTCGGAACTCGTGCGACCGACGTCGTCGGCGAGGGGTGGTGCGGTGAGTGGGTCGAGCGGATTACGCGAGGTCCCGCCGCCTCCGCCGGTAGCGTCGTCTCATCCAGCGGGTGGGCGAGCGATGACGGATGTGAATGCGTGTATGGAGAAATTATTAGAGTTGCTCGACCGCGTGCTGCCTATTGTGCTCGAGGGTGGATTGCGCGAGGAGTTTGGAGAGGTGTGGAGCGAGATGTTACACACGCCGCCGCCGTGGACGCTCGAGACAACGTTACGCGAGCTCAAGGCAAATTGGGGGTCATTATTTGCGACACAACCGAGACGAATTAATGAAATAGAGTGCTTGCTCGATATGGCGATTCGACAAAGGAAAGAAGCTCGTCTGGCGGAGAATGAAGCGCAAGGGAAAGAGGCTTCGGCGGCGGCGGTGGCGCTACTGAGCGCGTGTCCCAAGACATTTCCTCCCGCTGTAATAGAGCGCTTACGTGTCGCGTGGGAGGAGGCAGAACAAATAAGAGCCTTCTTACACGTGTGAGGACGCGCGTGACGACGACAGCAGCATAGATACAGCAGTATAATTCATTTTTTTAGCGAGCGACATGCAAATACGTATTGACAACGTGCGCACTCAGATTACGCGACAAGCGCGCGCGCGAACCCGCCACGCATTTGTCGTCCTAAAAAACCACGCCCAATGTGGCGTTGTGAAGTTCTATTGTGTCTACTACTCGTTGCTCGAGCGGCCGTTCGCGATCTAGACGCGATCGAAGCTTGCGTATTCAACGTCGAAGGCTTGTGCACGCCGCAGCGTTCGATAGTGATGCGCTGGAACGTCTCACCTTCTTGGCGCGCATCACCAAGCTTTTGCAGGGCGTATATAATGTCATATCCTTCGATCACTTGGCCGAACGCCACGTGCTTGTTGTCCAATTGAGGCTTGTCCTCAAACGTAATCATAAACTGACTGCCGTTGCGCCCCGGCGTCACTCCCCCTTCATTGTGCATTGTCAAAATCCCCGCATCAATGTGCTTCAACTCGTAGTTCTCATCATCGAAACATTCACCATATACGCTTTGCCCACCTGGCGCGCAGTCGGGCAAAAGTGTCGCGAAATCAAAGTAATCTGGATCATTCGGGTTGTACACCACGGAGTCCAACTTTGTGAAATCACCCCCAACAATCCAATTTGAAGGATACACTTTGAACATCGTCCCGGCGTAGCAATGATAATCACACAATTGCACAAAGTTTTGCGCCGTGATCGGCGCCACATCTTCTTTGACTTCGAACACAACCTTCCCCAAATAGTATCCGCCCGCGCGCAGCTCAAAGAAACACTGTGGGTTGCTCTCGTTCACCGGAAACGGAGGCGTGTACTTCACGGGCGTGATTGCCAACGGCTCGGCGCGCATCACACGCGTTTCCCACTTCACGGCGTACACTCCACCAGGGGCCAGCGGGAGAATGGACGGGATGTCCTTGCTCTTCGCATCCTTTGGGACGTCATCAGGCGTGGACATCGTGCGAAGCTCACGTCGACGAGACGGCGCGCGTACGGTGCTAGATAGGTGAACGTGCCACGATCGTCCTGACTCGATCGATTCGATCACGCGCGTTCGGAACAGGAGTCGATGAGTGCGGCTGTGAGAGCGAGTTTTGGTAATCAAGTGGATAAAGCGAGGCGGCGGCTCAAGCGACACGCTCCAATTCGTTCACGTTTGCGAACGCCTGCGCGGCCGCGACGAGGAATTGAACTAGTAAAGAAACTCCGATGATAATGCGCTAAATGAAAGATAAGATGCGGACTAGATGGCGGCCGTTCAGAGCAAATCCACGCTACGGTCTGACTGAACACAGTGCGTCTTCAAAATCGCGGCCGTACTTTTCTTGGCCTCCTTCGTGTTCAGGACGACTAGCTGATTTTGATCGAGTTCTAGCTTGATATATTCATCGGTGCAAGTTTCAACCATATCAACGAGTGACTTCAAGTTGCGAACGGGCTTCCCGTTGACGCCGCTGACGATGATGTTAACGATGTCTTCGTACCCAATATTGATGTCCGCACTGAGTACTTGCGACACGACGACGACTTGATCACCAGGCTGCTCTTTGTGTTCGTGCATCATGCGGTGGAGCAAACGAAGTGGAGCGTCGTAATCGTAATCTTTGCCGTACTCAGAACGCAAATATGGCACACACACAGCGGTGAAAACGATGCCCGCACAAATGTAATAACTCGGAGGGACGCCTTCGATGTGCACTGGTACCAAGCGATTGTGTGGCGTGAGATCGATCGTAAAAGTCATCACCTTACCATTGCGTAACACGGTCACTTTAGATTTATCTCCAACGTACTTTCGGCTCACAAGATACGAAAAGTTGATGCGTTCGCCCGTGCGAAACGGCACCGTGCCGTCAGACGCGACGTCGACACCATCAAACTGCATCAATACATCCATGCGTTTCAAAAACTTCGACGCTGGAGCTAGCGGTGATATTCTTCGAAGCACCACACCTTTGTGCGTCGGCTTCATACCCAAGCTCTTCCGTAGTGATGGGTTCTCCAATCGTTGAAATTCACATTGCAACGCTGGAAAACCGTTGTATTTGCCCGACCTGCCGTAATCCGTAATAAAGTGGTCGATTACGGGCGTTGGAATGACGTAACCAATGTTTTCCGTGTCACCATCTTTGAGCGATTGAAAAGCTACGCCCACGCACTGCCCTTCGCGATTGAACGCGGGACCGCCCGAGTTACCGCTGTTGATCGCGGCGTCGATTTGTACCCCCAAGAGCTCCGCCGCGCCGTGCGAATACGACGTCACCTCGATGCGTGACACCACACCGGACGTGACGGAAATAGCGATACCACCCACAGGATATCCCACAACGGTGACGTCGTCTTGTAATCGCGGAAGCACGCCGAATCTCACGGGTTCGACACCCTCAAAGAACTCGTCGTCCTCCACCGTGAGCAAAGCCAAGTCGCACTCCACCCCGATCGCGAGCACCTTTGCCACGTATTTCGTATCCGATCCACGCTTCTTCAACTTGACCTGCGTGTGATGCTCCACCGAATGTGCATTCGTTAACACCCGTTTCCCCTCTATGATGAATCCCGTGCTCGTCGAACTACTCTGTCGCTTCCTTTGCCAAGGCAGCGAATAGTTTGGCTCAGTGTGCACGCAAAACACCTTCACCACCGCATCGATGGGATACTGCGGCGCGCGCTCGTCGTCCGAATACCCCTCTGAATCCTCCCCAAAGTAATCTATGCTCTCTTCCTCCTCCTCTGCGACGACGATGGCGGTGGCCACGTGTCGACGCTTCGTCGTCGTCTTTGCCACCCGTCCCGTCGACGCGAGAGACGCGCGCGCGCCCCCCGCCACCGGCGCCTTCCTCTTCGCCTTCGCCACAGACCCATTCGCGCGCACCGCCTTCAACGACGACGTCGCCGCTTTCACTGGCGACGCCGCCCCACGCGCGTCCTCGTCGTCGTCATCACCGCGATCCGCTTTCGCACCACGCCGCCGCATCGCGTCCCGTACCAACACCCGCACGCCGTCCTCCACGCGCCGCCGTCCTCCACGCGCCGTCCTCCACGCGCCTCGTCGCGCCTCTCGCGCGTCTCCCTGCCGCGCTCGCGTCCGTGCGCACGCCCTATACGCGCACCCTTGCGTCGACGAATGGCGCACCAACCGAACGCCGCGTCAGAGCGCGCCTCTGACGCGACACTCATCGTCACCCGCATCATCGCACCACCGCGTCGCCATCGCGCGCGATGTCCGTGGATGAACAGCGCCGCGCGCTGGACTACGTCCGCCGCGTCCGCGAGCGCTTCATCGCCGAACCGAAGCGATACGAACGCTTCTTAACCATAATGAAGGACTTCAAGAGCCAGAGGTGCGGCGCATTCAAAAACCGCACCTCGCATCGAGCGCATCGCGCGCGCACGTCGCCGGCGACCGCGCGCGGGCGCGTTCGCGTGGCGCGAATGATGCACTGACATTTCTATCGCGTGTTTTCGCGGTGCGCGGCGCAGGATTAACGCGAGCGAGGTCGCGGCGCGCGTGCGCGAGACGCTATCCACGCACGACGACTTGGTCGCTGGATTCAACGTCTTCTTGCCCGAGGTATGCGCGGTGATGACGCGACGCGTGCGATGCGTGTGATGCGACGCGTGCGCGCGCGATGGGTTGAAGGAATTACAACGCAGTGTGCGCGAGCGCGCGCGTTGTCGGCGCGAATCGTCGTCAGTTGTTTCATTCGTGCACGCACGCGCTGACCGCTCGCGCGTCTTTTCTCACGCGTTCGCAGGGTGCGCGCATCGGCGCGCGCGGTGGGCTCGGCGCGACGGCGTCGACCGCGCGACGACGCGGCGGCGGCGCGGCCAGGACGACGGGCTCCGCGAAACCGCGCGAACGTGGACGTCCGCGCGGATCGACGACGGCGGCGGCGGCGATGCGGCGCGACGCCGGCGACGACGACCGCGCGCGGGTCGATCGACGCGAGGTGCGTTCGAAAGCGATGCGCTATCGATCGCGCGTGCGATTCAATCGATATCGATCGATCGATCGATCGGTCACGGGTTTTTCGAGTGGGCGTCGCGGACCGTTCATGAACGGTCGATGTGTCCCTCGAGGAGGCGAATCGCCATTTTCGCGTGGGCGATCGAGGTGTGGGTGTGGGCTCAGAGGCGCGGGCTCGAGCGGGGCGGACGCGGGATCGTACGACGACGACGACGACGACGACGACGACGACGATGACGCGTGTGCGTAGGCATTGATGACTGACGATGTATGATGTTGCTTGTTATTTTTGTCGTCGCCGTTCAGGTTCCAGAGGGGATGACGCAGGCGAATTTGAATGGCGGGTACGCGTTGTTGCATAGGATTCGTTCGAGCTACGCGGGCGACGAGCGACCGTACCAGGCGTTTTTACAGACGTTGATTAAGTTTAGGAATAAGCAGTTTAGTGCTGAGGAAGTGGTGCATAAATTTGCGCTATTGTTTTATGATAAACCGTATTTGCTCGAAGGGAAGGATGGGTTGGAGAGTTTTGTGCCGAAGACGTGCAAGCCGCCCAGGCGGTCGACGTGGTTTGACTGGAAACCTTCGGTGCATCATAGATTCAGCAGTGAGAGCTTTAGATTATTTGTCCGCACGTTGTTGATGTGTGAGTTTAAAAGTCGATACAATCCTCCAGAGCCGAAAACGCGACGTTGGCGGTTGAGTGATGAAGGCGATAGTAGCGAATCCGATAGCGACGACACGACGGACAGCGACAGCGAAACCGAGTCGTCGACAGTGGTTGAGAAGGAGTCAGGAACGCTGCGTGCTGATCAAATTCCCGACTGTTGGACCGGATCAAAAGCCGATCGCGTGTTGAGCGCGTTTGAAAAGTTGGCGCTCGAGTCGAAACCGATGGATGAGGAGTATTGCTGGGCGGATACAAAGGTGAAGCGCGAATCCAAAATCGTCAAGGAGGAGGTGGAATCCCGCGGTAAACGTGGCCGTGGAGAGGAAAGAGACTACACGAATACGCCGAGAGAGTCACCTTCGCCGCCACCATCGTTCAACAAACGTCGCGCGAGCGCGCGAATCACCGCAAAGGTGAATCGGGGAATTATTTACAATCGATATCGAAGCTTGCAGTCGCCAGATGGAGCGCTCGGCGGTCGCATGCGCATGACTCGTTCCATGAGCACGGTGGATGACGAGCTACCACCAAAGCTTGGGAAGAAGTTAGTACTTCACAGAGATGCGGCGAAAATGTCGCCACTCTGTTCCGAACGCATCGGGTTGCACTCTTTGCCGGCGAACTGCATAGAAAAAATTATAGCGCACTTCGCCGTGCAAGAAGGTATCGCCGAACTCAACGTCATCCGAGAAACGTTGATGAAGTCGCTCATCAAGAAGGGCTATTAAAAACAGTGAGTTAATCAAATATTTCTCTTCCGCGTCGCCCGAGACTTAGTGTAGCAAAGATAATAATCAGCATCGGAAAATCGCCGGAACTGCGCAAGCCAAAACACGCGATCTCGCCTGGCGCGCTAGAAATATACTTCGGTCCTAGCCGTGCGAATTACAATACAAAATGGATCCAACGGCGCACGCGCGCGCGCTCTGAGACGATGCGTACATCGCCGCATACGCGCGCGCAACACACACGCACGAAACATCGCGCCCCGTCGAGTACGGGTCGCGCGCCCGCGTCGTCGTCCCATTCAAACCCTATGATGTTTTGGCGCTCGCGTCGCGCGTGGCATCCACGTCCACGTCCACGTGCACCCCCACGCGATCGCCCTCACCATCATCTCTCGCCCATCCTCTATCCACACCCTCACGAGCGCGCGTTCACCCGCGTCAACGCCCCGCGAGCGCGCCCATCATCGCCTAGTGCGATCCCCCGGGATTGACAAACTTGCTCGCCTTTTTGTCCGCGTCGGTGATGCCCGCGGTGACGTACACCACGGTCGCACCGATGGCGGCGATGCCGGAGAAGAACGGCCACGCCTTGGGGATTTCCCGGGTGAGCGCGGCGAAGAGACTTTGGTTCGAGTACGGCATCGCTTCTTAGCGTCGCGCAGTGCCGAACGTTCGGCATTGCGCGACGCGTTGCGTGCGCGGACGACGGGAGACGACGAGCGCGGTGGGGTGATCGACCGACGACGACGACGACGACGACGGTGACGACGACGGACGCGATGTCGGACGGCGCGAACGGCGACGCACCGCCGTACGACCACTTGGTGAAGCTGCTGCTCGTCGGGGACAGCGGCGTGGGCAAGAGCTCGCTGTTGATGCGGTTCGTGGCGGATAAGTTTGAGGAGGTGTCGCCTACGATCGGGGTGGATTTTAAACTCAAGTACGTGGATGTGCATGGGAAGAAGCTCAAGCTGACGGTGTGGGATACCGCCGGGCAGGAGCGCTTTCGCACGCTGACGAGCTCGTATTACCGGGGAGCGCAAGGCGTGATTTTCGTGTACGACATCACGAGCGAGGAGACGTTTGAAAACTTACGAGATGTTTGGAGAAAAGAAGTTGAACTGTACAGCACTATTGAGAATGCGGTGAAAATTGTGATTGGCAATAAGGTTGATAAGGAGGTAGACAGAGCGATTTCGCGTGAAAAAGGTGTCGCGTTCGCCAAGGAGTTTGGCTGCTTATTCTTAGAGTGCAGCGCCAAGACGAACCGTAGCGTGCAAGAAGCGTTCGATGAACTCGTGAAAGGTATCTTAGAAGCCCCGGGCTTGTTGTCCGAGCTCGGCACGGATGATCCGGCAGTGAAATTGGGAGCGTACGGAGAGTCGACGTCGGGATGTTGCTAAGCGCGATGGCGCTCTTCCACAGCGCCGCAATGTGTACAATGTAGAGACAATAGGGCAAAACGAGTTAATTCTAGCAATGTTATAGTATTGAAGTCTTCAAAAAGCTACAGGACTCAAAAACACGGATGCCGCAATAGTTGACGCGGTCACTCGCCGCGCGTCGCGAGTCGATTTTGGTTTGGTTACACGTGCGCACGCTCATTTAAAGCGGCGCGGCAATGACGGCTTCGTACCTCTTGATCGTGGTAAGCAACGAAAGGTCGAAGAACTTTTCGCCAATGCTAGCCGTCAAACCACCGAGAAGACGCGGGTCCACCTTGGTCTCCACCTTCAACTTTGACCCAGCCGGAGCGTGGCCCTTGATGGAGTCCTGCACCTTTGTGAGCTGCGCTTCCGTGAGGTCGTGCGCAGTCGTGATCACGCACTTCACCTCGTTACGACTCGCCATGCACTGTTCTTCAAAACGAGTAGCGATCATCTTCAACTCCGGAAGGCGTCCATTCTCCGCCATGGCGGCGACAAAGTTGGACGTGATCGGCGTAAACTTTGCGCCTTCGCAAAATTCCTTCACCCCCGCCAACTTCTTCGACTTGGCCATCGATGGATCCATCAAAAATTGCTTAAACTTGGCATCTTTCTCAACCAATGCCGTGAGCTATCGACACAACACAACACAACACGCGATACACGTCAGTTTTAAACCTCTCTCGTCGCGCGTTCCCCCGTCTCTCCGCGCGCGCTCGATCGCGCGCTCGCGCGCGCCACGTACCTGTTGCACTTCACCCTCAACCGCGGCTAACACATTCGCCTTCGCCGCGGCGACGTACAACGCCGACGCATAGCGACCACTGGTCCCGTACTGTTGCAAAGGCGCCTATATTCACGCGCGACGCGAATCCAAAACACCACCCGTCAGTACGCCACCACATCCAACGCCAACCCACGCTCGCGCGCGACGCTTTTCGCGCGAACGACCCGTCTCTGGCGCGCGCGCGACGCGACATAAAACCTACCGTCACTTCCGCCTTCCCCGCGGGCGCTTTCGGCGCCGCACCCGTCGCGAACGCGCGAACCTGCACGCGACGCACGCGCACGCGCATCATCGTCGTCAGTCTCCATCATCTCGCCCTAATGATCGCGCCTCGAGACGCGCTGTGAACGCCGTCACCGCCTCTCCGCGCGCGAATACACACGCGCGCGATAAAAGATAAAAGATCGCACATTGCGACGCACCGAAATCCCCGACCGCGCGGTCGCGCGCGTGGCGAAGCGTCGAAGCATCGTCGTCGAATGTGGCGTCGCGCGCGGGCGTAGGGCTCGCGAGAGAAAAGTGCGCGTCAGTGACCACGATGACGGGATTTGTTTTTTGTGGTGATATGCGCCGTATGTCCGAATACCGCCGAGTGTCCGAATATCGCCGAGTGTCCGAACGTCTGGAGGTCCAACACCCAAAACGCCGTTCGACTCGACGGTGCGGCAGTGCGCGACGACGACGACGACGACGGATGACGACGACGACGATGTCGCATCGACGTCGACGAGGGTCATCCTCCGCCGCGTCGTCTCGCCGAGACACACGCGATGGCGGGTGCGCGACGACGGCGAGACGGGCGCTGGTGATGTGCGTCGCGAGCACGGCGATCGTGGGCGCGCGCGCGAGCAGTGGGATGTTTAGCGCGGTATTGCGCGCGACTGGGGGTGGTGGGACCGCGGAGGCGAGTGGGAGTGATGGCGGTGATGCGTCGTCGACGAGTTCGATCGAGGAGTTTGATGCGAACGCGCGGGAGAGTGCGACGGCGGCGGCGATTCGGAAGGGGGCGCGGGTGCGGTTGACGTCGGAGCGCGCGAGAGAGCTTACGTCGGCGCCGATGATGGCGGTGTACGGGGGGTTAGGCGAGCGTGGAGAGACGGTTGGGGCGTTGGATGTGTTAGCTGGATCGTCGAGTGGGGACTACTTGGTGTGGTGTCATCAGAGTAAGGAGAGTGACGTCGCGCGCGAGACGGCGGCGTTGGGTTCGCGATCGTCAAAGAAAGATTCGGACGACGACGACGATGACGATGACGATGACACTATTAGCGCGTTCACCCCCCTACCGTTGGCGAGTGTTGGTACAGCGGTACACGCTGAGGATCGACAAGTGTTGTTTCACGGTGGGTATAAGATTTGGAATGGCGGAAGTGAGTTTTCTGACGTATCGACGACGACGGCGTTTGACATGGACGCGGGCGCGTTCAAATGTCTCACATCATCTGACGACGATGGCGATGCAAAGGCGTCGCTCGGCGCTCGTAAACAAACTTGCCCCAAGCTCGGTGGTGAACACACGGGTAAGCGTGACGAAGAAGTTGCGGTGGTGACTTCAAAGCCCATTTACTTGCCCGATCCCGAAGAGGCGCGCGCCGAAGCCGCGCTCGGCGCGGTTCCGGAGCTCGGCAAGCACTTGTCCACGCCGGAACTTCCAGCACTTGACGTTGACGATGACGAAGAATCTTCGAAGAGTAAATCTACGAAGGATTCCCGATCGACGACAAAAACCAAGCAACATGCGTTGATCATCTTTGGTGGAAGAGACGAAAACGACGAGCGATTGGACTCGGTGTACGCGCTCGGCCTCGCGGACAACAAGTGGCGCAAGATTGATTACGAACTTCCACCCGCGCGCAAAGATATGGTGCCTCAAGGCCCGTTCGAGATGCCGCTCATCGTCAAGAATGAACACGCGCAAGGCAAACCGTTCCCGATTGGACGCTCGGGTGCCTCCGCCGTCGTCACGCGCGACAACAAAATGGTCATCTACGGCGGTTTCGTCGTCGAAGGCAAGCTCGGGTTCAACGTCGGCGAGACTTTGGTGCTGGATTTGAACACCATGAAATTTACTTATCCCAAGGTGAGCGGTAACGTTCCAGTGCGTCGTAACAAGCACACCGCCGTGCTTGATGACGCGAACAACATGTGGGTGTGGGGTGGCTCGGTGTGGGACCACACGGGAGGGAGCTCGACGTACGCGTCCACGGGGACGTATCGCGCGGATTTGGGCGACACCGACAACATTGTCTGGCATCGCATGGAAACCAAAGGTAAACCGCCGAGCCAACGTCGGTTTCATTCGGCAATCATCATGGACGGTGGCATGTACATCATCGGCGGCGAAGATTATAGCACGCGAACGTATTTGAGCGACGTGCACCGACTGGATTTGGAGACGCTCACGTGGACGCAACCGGCGGTGATGGGTGGTATTAATGGTGGACGCATTCGCGCCGCGTCGTTCCCTTGGTCACCCGCGAAGATTGATACCGATGACAAAGAGAAAGCGGCTGCAGCAGCGCTGGGTAAGAGCAGCAAGTCTCACCGCAAGGAGCTCGACGACGAGGCGGCCAAGTCGACGCCACAGACATCCGCGTCGGTCATCGACGCGTCCACGTGTGGTACCGGTACTCCGGCGCGCGTGCGCACGGGTGAGAATCAACCTCAAATTGAGACGCTCATATCCGCTTTGGTCGATGGCTCATCCCTGGGATCGAAGAAGTCCAACAAGGGGGAAACCGTGGCTACGCTCGCCGCCAATCTCGCCGCTTCGGGGTGGATTCCCAACACCGCGCGCGGGTCCTCAATCCTATCCGAGTCGAGCATGATTTGGAAAAAGAGTGACACGTCTAGCGTGGGTAAGTCTGAGACGCTTCCGGGATGGATTACCGATAAGGGTCATCGTGACTCGTCGATTCTGACAGAGACGCTCCAGGCGGATCCCGAAGCGGACAGCATCGAGGCGCGATTGATCCAAGCCGTCAAGGCGAGCAAGAAGGCTGATGATGCCGACTCTGCACACGTCGGTGAGCGTGAGCATGCCAAGGATAAAGACGACGACGATGATGACGAAAAGAAACGTCATCGTCCGGCGTCATCCAAGGATGACGATAAGGAAGAAGAGGATTCGCGTGACCGCCGGGCGTCATCCAAGGACGACAGCGACGAGGATTCGCGTCGCCGACGCTCCCATGATGAAGACGACGAGGACGACGATAAGAAATCATCGCGCAGTCGACACACCGATGATGATGACAGAGATGATGAAGATTCACGTCGCCGTCATGCCTCGACGACGAGACACGACGAAGACGAGGACGAAAGAGAACCAAAACGCTCGAGCCGTCAGCGCGAGCGCGAGCGCGAAGAGGATCGTGAAGAAGAAGACAAGCCCAAGAAGCTTTCGGCAGCCGCGAGACTCATCCAGCAAATGTCTCGTGGACACGAGGCTTCTTTAGGTAAACACGGCGAGCCTTACGATCGAGATTCGGCTGATTTAGGTCGCGTGGTCTCAGAGTCGAGGAAAGCGAACACCGACGCGACGCAACATTCACACGCATATCTCGCCGTGGGCGTGTTAGCTGTGTTAGCTGCGATCGCTGCCGGTAGTCAGCAGTTTGTTTCTTCGAAGTTTGATGACGAATCGTCCGCGGAACGTATTCCATTAGTGGTGAATAGCGTAGCATCATCTGAGGCGTCGCCGTCGGGTGCGACGTGGCAAAAGGAAGCCGCCAAGCGTCGCGGCGTGCAATTTGGGTTCATGTCGAGCGATGGCGAAGCCGATGAATTGTGTTAAACGTTTGCTGGTACCGGTATGTAATTAAGTGTAATAAACTAAAAGTGATTTACAAATCTACTCGCGCACAGCGACCAAACCGAAACTTAGACTCTATCCGTTCCGTATTGTCCAGTTGAACTCTTGACGAGCCCTTCACCTTCCCCGTCAGCGCTCTGGCTCTTCACCTTGCGCACGATAGCGAAACCTACTAGGACAACGGCGAGGCCGACAAAGCTATTGAAGGCCAATAATGACCGCTCTTGGCCTTTGAGCAAATGCACATGCTCAAAGTGACCACTGGTGACTCTAAGTCGGGAGTACATGATATCCTTACCCAAATCACCACCTTCTACCGTGCGCCCGTCGTTTTGTAAAACCCAGCCTTCTGTAGGCATCTCGATTAACGCTTCGTTCGACCCTTGCACCACGCTAACATTTGTTAAAGGCATCTTGACACTTTCTGTGTCGCACAACGCGTCTTCGACAAACGTGCACATGGAAAAACCAGTCGGCGCGCATTGAAGCGTTGATACTTCATTCTCCCAGTGCTCTTTCTCGTCACATGATTTAGTAACTTTGCAAGAGAAAATCTTCGCATCAATGTCAGCCGCACTCATGAGTGTCGGATTGACTTGTTTGTTGATGAGAGAAATCGTAGAGCCTTCCATCATGTCAGACATTTCATCCGAAGAAAACTTTTGTGACGTTCCATAGGCGCCGATAGACGTTGCCGATGGTTTGCTGCATCCGTTCATCACGCCGAGCGCTGGGCAAAATCTAGCACCGTGTTTAGCAAGGCCCAAGTCTTCGCACGAATTTGACAGAGACTTTCGAACATTGAAGCACTGACCGATTTCCAGATTTGGCGCGCACTTGCAGCTGCACGTACCCGAGTACAACTTGTTGTCTCCTTCTTTCCAGCTCACCGGTGCATCGTTTGCGTGCGTCATGGCTTCAGATTGCGCAATTTGATCAGCAGGCACAGAGTTGACGAGCGCCTCCATGTTGTTGTTGTACGCGCCCGGATCATCACCGAGTCTCGCGCGCTCAGTCTTGTGGTGCAAGCTCGCCCAGAAGGAGCCATACGACGATTGACGATCGATTGCACCCACCTTGACTTTCACTGCTTTCGTTTCTATCGCAGATTTCATTATTTTCCAAAATCGCTGCACTGCAAACAAGTCGTTACGAGGTAACGGCGAGCGCTCTTCAGCGGCGAGTGCGGCTTGTTCTTGCGCAGACGTCACAGCGGGGCACGATGGAGACGCAGCCCAGGTTGATCCGATGCTCACAACGACGACACGATGAGACGGGATTGTGATCATGATCTTACCCAACCCACCCGAGTTGAACAGCACAGGGTAGCGCGGTTCTGAGCCTCGAGTCACTGGTCCGGCGGCGACTGGGCAGTCTTCGCCCAAGCCGCTCACCTTGGTAACGCCAAGCCCGGCACGTTCCGTATCCCGTACGGGCATCTTCGGATTAAATACCCAACCGCCGTAGCCGAACGACGTGGTCACTTCAGGGAAAGACGGCGTGAGCATCTCGTTGATGAATCGCTTCGACACGAGACGGTGCGTCTTGTGCGCGCTCGATCTCCAACGCCCGCCGTTGACAACGAGCTGACCGAATCGCGCCAAATCGCGACAACTTGCCATTTGACCACCGACAACCGAGATGTCACCATCAGTCGTATCATCGTGCGCGAAAAAGTTGGGCAAACCCATGGGATCGGTGAGATGCTTTCTCGCCCACTTTGCTGGCGCCTCGCCAGTCGCCGCGCGCAACACCGCGTTTAACACAAACAACGGCGAATGCTTGGCGTTGTTCACGGACGCATCATTCGCGAACACCGTCCCCGGCACATCCTGCCCATCACCACTCACTTGTGCCAGCAAATGACGCACCGTGAGCGCACGCCAGTGCTGCGCGCTCCATCCTTCTGGCGCGCTCTGCGTCCTCCCCGATTGCGCCAGAATATCCGCCACCTTGTCGTCCAACTTGAACTCCTTGTTATGCACTGCAGCACCGATCGTCAACGCAACTGCAATCTTCCCAACCTCAGCGCTATCGAACGCGCTATTCACGGTCGCACCGTTATAATATTCCTCGTGCACCACCGCGCCGCGCTTCACCACGACGACGCAATCCCGCTCCGGGAGCTCACGCTTCACCGTCGCCACCGCATCAATCAACGCATCGCCGCGCAAGTCAAACGCTTCAGGAAACGAAGAATACCACGATTGCGTGCGCGTCGGTCCGAGCGCGTCCCGGGCGCCGAGGTGGAGCTCGCCATCGGCGTGTTCGTACAAGTAGTAGCCCACGCCGAACGCGGCAAGCGCGAGCACGAGGGCGACGACGCGGTTGGCGTGCGTCGCGCACCACGACGGAGATGCGTTCGTGGCCCAATCGCGCGTTTCGGAATTCATCGCGCACGCGCGAGTCGTGCGAGGTCGACGCGCCGTGCGTGCGTGTGCCGATCGGGGGGGCGATCGCTTGGGTGTTGAGGCGCACATTCTAAACCCTCATCCGCGGGACGCGGAAAAGGAATAACGTTCCGCCGTGTGCCGTGTTGAGGCGTGTACGATGTGTGTGTTTGAGAAATATAATTAACGTGATGAGAGCTAATGCGAGCGCTAGTGGAGAATGGTGATTATAGCCACGGCGTGGTGGATAAGCCGCCGACGGCGGTGCGGTCGTCCAACGGGTCGATGAGTTCATCGCCTCGTCCGGCTTTCGCGGATGACGCTTCCCATCCGCCGAGGGGTTTGCTGGTGTCCACGGCATCGGACATGGCGTCAGAATTGATAGGGAGGGAGCCAGCGACGGCAAATTTGACGCCATTCTTAGTAAATATGCGGGACAAGCCGAGAAAGATGTGGTGGCGCAAGCGCATGGTGGTGAAGCCTTGCGTGCGGAACGTCATGTAGTCGTTATAGCACACGATCTCGAGCACGGCACCGCCGGCAAAAGAGTTCATGCCCGTGAGTGTGCAGCGCGGAGCCAAGGACACGCCGCGAACGACGTCGGCGCCGACGGTTTGGCGTAAGAATGCCTCAACTTGCGCCTGCAAATCTGGCACCTTTGGCAAATCGCTGAACAAAATGGCAAACTGCTCGCGGAACTCGCGATAAGGAGCGCGAGAGAGGTTTTCAACCTTGTATGCCACCATGGCGGAGTTGGGAATGTACGCCACCTTACCGGCACGATTGATCAACTTTGTGTATAAATAGCCAATCTTTTCGACGCGCCCAGATATTTCTCGTCTGCCGCCGATGAGAATACGAATAACCTCTTTCGGTACGAACCAACCAGCGGCGATGACGATCAGACCTCCAAAGTAATTGGCAATAGTGTCTCGCAAGACAACCGAAGCGAGAATACCGAGCACTACGCTCGAAGCACCGAGAACTTGAAGAAGAACTTTAAGCGGCAAGCCCAACGAATCGAGCGCGGCAAGCGTCGTGATGCTCCAAATCAGCGCCGCACTTTCTCTATCGTATACGTGCGCAGGAATCAAATCAGCAGGTTCAACCGCACCGTACATTTTACGTCTCAACGCACCCGCAGCCGTGGCGAGATACTTCTTGCGAACCGACGTCACCACGTTGCCCGCGTACAAAATCTTCAACATTCTCACGCAGCGTTCGGGTGGGAACAAGGCGTGCATGTCCGGGCTCGCGATCGGCACAATCACCGCATACACGAACACTAATCCTACGTTAAATAACGCCGTGCGCAACAACTTGTACGTAAATCCAAAAAATGAATCGGGAAAAGCTGTCGTCGTCGTCGTGCCTCGCAGTCGTTCCCAACCGTCGTGCATCACCACCAACGCCGGGCGAAGCGCACCGACGGCAAACATTAAACTCATGGCAAATAACGCTGAATATGCCAACACTTGTGCGACGCTCAAATCCGTCGCCGTGCGCATGATTCCAGGAAGGTACGTCGCCGTCGTTTTCGCCACCTCGTCGGCGATTGTCCCCCGTGTCACCGTCGCTCGACGCCCCGCGCGCGAGTCTCCCACCCCTGGTGAACGTTGCGGCATAATTCCTTCTCGCACATTCGCGCGCGACATTGTCGACGACGACACGGGTGTGGCCGCGCGATGCGACGTGGTGGTGACAGTTAATGCGCCTGGTGACGACGACCGCGACGAAGACGCACGCTTCGACGTCGATGCGCGCGTTGGCGCACACACGGGCGCGCGGAATGCAAACATGTCTCGCGTAAGTGTGGGTTTGTGCCGATTCGCGACGGCGAGTGCGCTGCGCGCGCGCGTCGTGGTGTGTAGAGCAGGACGGCACGCGTGGCGCTTGGGGTGGCATATTCTTGATTCTTGACAGTCAATGTCGACACACTCGCGGCAAACAAGAGTCTCGCTCGATTTCGCGGTGAACGAAAGTGAGTGCTTGTTTTCTTTGATGCTGGGCGTGCGTATTATAATGCGCGTTGAAGCGTTTATGCCATTGGTCGCGCGTTAGCGCTTTTTGCGAGCCGCGACTGGGACGTCCCGACTGCGCCTCTGCGACAAAAGCACCATCAGCGCGAGCGCGCCTACACCGCCCGCGACTTGTTTGGGGTACTTGTCCGTTACCGCGCTCACTTTGGATTGCACGCGGCGCATGAATCGCCTCACCGAAGTTTGAACCTTTTCCAAGGCGTTTGGTTCTTTCGGCGCGCTGAATCGCTGCTTAAACGACGAACGTAGCGGACTCGCGGCTAATTCTTTAGCGCTCGCCGCCTTGATTTCCCTAGCTTCGCTCAATAGTTCATTAAGCTTTGTTTTCATCGCACTCGGAGTCTTTGACGCCGATTTAGACGGCGGCGACGTCGGCGTGGAGGACTTCACGACCGACTGAGGGGATTTCACCGGTGTCGTAAACGGCGCGTCGTTCTCATCTGCGCTCTCATTCTCGTGCTCGCTCGCCACATCTTCATCACTCTCCGACTCAACCTCGACGCTCTCAACTCGTGCGTCCGCACTGTTGACTTTACTGTTGTCACCATTATTGTGAATCACTCGCTCCTCAATCTTCTCTACCTCATCCTTGACGCTCGCGTCGCCGTTCGCTGGCGTCCCAACATCCGCATCCACCACCGACGTCGTTTCTTCGCCATCCATCGGCGAAACCCACTGCGGACGTCCTTCGAGCGACACCCGACGCTCGGAATCCGCACTCTTTCGCGCGCCATCCACGCTCTTTCGCTCAGAGCTCGCGACGCTCACTTCCACTGCAAACGCGCCGCTCGCATCCTTCCCTTTCCCTTCCGCAATCTCCTCAATCTTCCTCGCCTTGGCCTCCACCGCCCTGGACAGCTCTTCGCGCTTCGCTTGCGCCAACGCCTCGGCGCGCGCGCGCACTGCCGCCTTGCGTTCACTCGCCTCGACCGTCTTGGCCACCTTGGCCGCCACGATCGCCGCCTTGCGCTGTCGATGCACGTCGTCGTCGTCACGCGCGCGCGCGCGCGCCGCCGCGACGTCGTCGCCGTCGCCGTCACCCTCGCGACCGCCGCGGTCGCGCGTCGCCGCTACTGCCGACGACATCGTCGGATGCGTCGCACACTGTCGACGACGTTTTTTGGTGTTTCGAGAGCCAAAACATGGACGCGCCCGCGCGCGACCGCAGTGCGCGACGCCGCGTGCGCGGCAGCGGCGTTGGCGTCACCGCGGACGACGCCGAGGATGTCGCCGACGTGTGACGTCATCGAGCAGTGCGCGCGCGAGGCGTACGCGCGCGAACGAGGCGCAAAAGAAGGGCTCGCGAGCGATGCATTGGTCGTCGTGAACGGTACGCCGCGGTTGCTCGTGACGACGACGACGAAGGACGATGCGAGTGCGGTGCGCGTGGACGTCGTCAAGACTTTGGAGCGCGTGAATGCGGCGTGCGAGCGCGCGTTGGTGGAATGCGACGACGATATCATCGGTGGTATTGAAGCCAAGCTCGAGGCTGTCGTCGCGACGTCGGCGTGCGCGGCGGAGCTCGCGGTTGTTATCTCTCGAGATGCGCGGTTATGTCGCGAAGCGCGCGAGAGAGGGTGTTTTCCGGCGATGGCACAGACGATGGTGAGCGTGATGTGCGCGGCGTTGGATTGGGGCTCTGGCGCGGATGATGTGAAGCGCGCGGTGTTGGACGCGCACGCCACGGCGTTTTTAGCGAAAACCGCCGACGTCGGGGGTGGCGATCGCTACGTCGTCGCGCGCGAACTCGCGTGTGAGGAGTATTTAGTTGCGTTGGTGATGAATATGGAGGCGACGTGGTCGCGGCGCAGCCAAGACCAATGGAATGCAGAGCTTCATTCTCAGGAGGAGAACAACAAACACGAATACGTCGAGGAGTCGCTGGCGACGGCGTACGCGATTGTGTTTGACGCCGTGGCTTTTCGCAACGACACCATCAATGATCAAGGTGATCGAATTGCACGCGCACCTGCGACGACTGTGATGTTACGCGCGTTTGTTGGCGCCTTACGATTTCATGTGAGATGTTTCATTGCGTGCGACGGATTGTGGCACTTGAACAATGCGGCGCTCATAAGCCTCGTTCACGCGCACGCTTTGTATCGGCACATCGCGTTATCAGACGAAGTCGACCGTGCGTTTGATGCCGAGGAAATGGGTGACGATGGGAGGTTATACTTGGACGAATTCACATCGGTCGCGAAACAGATTCTCGATTCAATTATGGAGTCGTGCACCTCACATATGCCACCCGGCGCCGAGCAGGCCACGTTGCCATTGCTCTTGGATGTCTTAGAATGCTTCACTGCGGATACCAATGCGTATAGAGATATTGGCGAGCGTATGTGTGAGTCGTTGGTGTACATCCTGCGTGCGCCTGATGAATATTTCGAGCGGGTTTGGACGTCGAAAATCTGTGAAAGCGCGGAAGGTCAGTTGAATACTTTCTTTTCCTTTTCCCTTCGGCCCGGGATGAATTCCTACCTGCGGAATGCGCCGGTGGCCAGCAACCCCTGGCGTGCGCGTATTGAACGGTGGCCGTCACCGGCGCTATCATTATTTCGCATATTGGGCAACTTGCACGACGTTGAGCAAAACTTTTCACCAGTGACGCGTTACTTTGTCGAGGAAGGCTTTACAAAGGTGGATGAATATTTCATCGTTCGACGTAACTGTAAAGCGCTCAAGCGCACAGTGTTTGAGCTGAGAGATCTTGGTAAAGCAGACTCACTCACGGAAGAGGAAATTGAAGCCTGGGATGATTTCGTCGATGATTTTGACAAGGAATTCACGCGTCGGCACCCTGATGTAGATATCAACGCCATGTGTCGAGAGTTTGCGAGTCCGTAGGATTAGTACAATAGGTAGAAAAACGTGTGTACTGGTATGTATATAGGATACAGTCGAGCATTGCTTGTTCTTACATTGGTTTTGCGCGCGATGGTACATCTTTTTCATCGGCCTTGTTGGCCAGCGAGCGTTTTCTCTGCGCCGTGTTCCTTTGAAGCTCCAGGCGGCAGCAAAGACACTCCCCACACGCCGTGTGGCGTGCCTTTTCGTTTGTCAAGTCGCAACGTGTCCCAATCTTGCTCCGTCCATTCCCCCATACGATCACGGTTGAGATGCTCTTCGCATCCGCCCTTGGAATGCACAACATATTGGTGCACAACGCCGCGTTGCTCGTCGACGAGGTGAGCGTCGACGTCATTACGCGTATCAACTTTATACTCTACCGCGCCTTCGCCACGGAAGAAATCAGGAAACAGTAGCGCTAATGAGCGGTCTTGAGCGTCCAGTTCGTGCGATTCATCGTCGGGAAGTCGCTCCCGTCGTGAACATTCTTTTTCAAACATGACGCGATAGGCATCCCGCCAGGCGTCGTCCCCTTGATGCTCCGTTTCGGCGTGAGCTCTCGCGAACGCCTGCTCGAGCGCATCAAGCGCCAGTCCAGGATGATCAATTTCCCAAAATTCCGCTTTTGACTCGCGCCCATCGACCGTCATCGCTTGCACGCTGTGTAAGGTGTCATCGGCCATTGACGACGTCAGCCTACGCGAAGACTCATCGACGCCGAGCTTGCTGTCTTTGAAATATTCGTGCGCTAAAATTTCCTCGCACGTCGCGCGCGTCGTCGGATCAAAATGTAACATGCGTTTCAGTAAGTCCCTTGCCGTGGCGTCCACTCCCATATGAAAGCGCGAATCGAGCGTTCCCGCGCGTCCCGGGATGCTTTGCAAATATTCGCGCCATCGGCTGCTCTTGATTCTCGCAATTTCCCCCCACGTAGGCGTGCCAATCACGTCGAACAGCTTCTCCAACTGCGTCTGGCGCTGTTCTGCATTCTCATCACACGCGTCATCGCCAAAGCACTCGCCCGTGCGCGGAGATTGCAGCGCAGCATCGTCGAATTGAAACAGCGGCTGCACCGCGAGCTTTGGATTCAACGCGCCCATCGTGCACTGTCGCTGTAAGAGCTCAGCAAAAATACACCCCAAAGCCCATACGTCCACCGCACTGGAATATCCCACGCCACCCATGATAACTTCAGGCGCGCGATAGCACGGCGTCATGACGTTACTAGTCAGTATCGACTGCTCCATCGCCGCCAAAGATGAAGACTGCCGAGAATGTAACCGCCGTCGCTTGGCCGAACCCACGTCCACGATGTCATCTTCGCCTCGAACCAAGCCCCCGACCGAGCCTCTCGCGCTGCCAAAATCGCACAACTTAATCACGCGGCCACCATATCTATGCTTTCCGAGCAGTGTGTTCGCGCTCTTGATATCGCGGTGCATTATGCCCACAGAGTGGCAGTACCGCACGCCCTCCGCCGCCTGCTGCATCAATCCTCGCACTTCTGCAGCCGACAACTGGCCACGCATGCCGTACACATCCCCGCCCTCGGCGTACTCAAAGCTCAGGTACACATCAATCGAGACCGCCTTAAGTGTCATCGTGCGCACGTCGAGCTTCCGAGCGCCGCTCGAGGCGCTTCGCGTAAACGCGTCCCGCAGCGTGCACACGTTTGGATGCCTCGACCGGTGCAACGCCACAATCTCCCGCAACACCTTACGCGCGTCGTGTTCGGACGCCAACACATTCGGTATCCGTTTCAGCGCCGTCCACACCCCGTCGTACTTCGTGTCGCGCGCTAAAGCCACGGCACCAAAGGAACCTTCCCCGAGCACATCCGTCACGACGTACCGCGCGCCGACGTCCCACGTCTCCACCGCACCGGCGCTGGTCGACGTCGCGGCGTTCGATCGCACGTAATACACACCATCGACGTCGGGCGCCTTGGTCACCGCGCCCGCGTCCATCACGACCGCGACGGAGAATGCGCGACGGTTACGTCGAATCCATCCGAGTCACCACAAAAGCCCTAAAATGACCGTGGATTAGGGTATAGGGCATAGGCGTGTCGGCGGTTCAAACGCACGGTGGAACCCTGGTCGGGCGACACATCGTCGACGCGAGCGCGTGCGGCGCGCAGACGACGCGCGCAGACGACGCGCCACGCGAGCGCACTCTTTCGTGTTCCTCGCCCGCGCGCGTGCGTTGCATCCCGACAGCACGCGATGGTGCGCGCGAGCGCGCGTGATGGCGACGCCCGCACCGGGTCGTTGGTCTTTGGCTCCATCGGGACGTTTTCGGTCGGCACGGGCGCGAGCGCGAGCGCGAGCGCGTTCGGGTACGCGTCGACGCTGGCGGTGAGTGGGAAGTATGGGTACATGGTCGCCGCGAGTGGGTCTGGGGCGTACGTGGTGCGCACGCACGAGGCGAGCGCGCGCGCGGCGTCGTGGAAGGCGGATGAGACGCCGCACGAGAAGCGCGTGCTCGATAGCGATGCGTGCGTGAAGTGCGCGCGAGGGGGGAGTGAAGGGGTGATCACGATTGTGGCCATGACTCCAGATGAACGCGTGTTTGCGACGTGCGATGATGAGGGCGTGGTTGAGTTTTACGCGGCGCGGGACGCGAGCGACGGCAACGCGACGGGTGAAAAGTTTGGTGAGATGACGCTCGCAAAGCCTGTGCGGGCGTTGAAATGGTGCTCGAATAACGAGTCGTTTGTAGCATTGGCGGGAGATGCGTTGGTGTACGTCGAAGGCGTGGGTAAGGAACCGAAAGAGGTAGCCGTAGGCGCGTCGTGCGTGAGCGCGAGAGGCAACGACGTGCTCGCATGGGCGAGCGGCGATACTGTGTTTATTGGTTCTAGCTCGGACCCGCTGAAGGCTCCGAAGGAAATTATTGAAATGGGCCCGTACCGCGACGAAGACGACACGATTGAGGTTGATGGCGTGTACGCCGTGAGTGCTGATAAGCTTTTAGTCACAGCGCGCGGCGTCGCCGAACCCGACGACTGCTTCCTCGCGTGCGTGACGAAAGAGCCCAGCGGTGAATGGGTTCGCACCCGTCTCGATGCGGCGTTCGATATTGATCCAGAAGTCGTCGATTTATCCGGCCCTGTGCTCGGTGCGAATGTTTTTAGCGCTTGGAATGTCGTATTTGCCACGCATCGCAAGGCTTGGGACAACCAGCTGTTGACGCTTAAAATTGAGCGCGACTCCACACCTTGCGTCTACGAAGTTGAAGACGACAGATGTTTTGCGACTGTTCCGATGACGGTTGACGATGAGAACAACTACGTCACGGGTTTGGGAGTGGATTTAACGGGCGCTGGCGGTACGATGCTTAATCCGCAAGACGCGAGCGCGCCGGAACTTCCCAAAGGACCAACGCTCATCGTTGCGACGTCGGATGGACGCATTTCCATCTTGTCGTGCGCGAATTTGAACACAGCCGAAGCTCAAACAGGCGCGTCGCATATAAAGACGCAGCAAACATTGCCGACGGGCGCGCATCCAGCCATGGCGAGCGCGTCGAGCGCACCTGCTACGCCTGCAGCGGCACCGGCGTTTGGCTTTGCACCACCTGCATCTTCAGCTGCGGCGCCCGCGTTTTCATTTGCGCCGCCGTCGAATCCGCTCGTGGCGGCGCCACCAGTGGCGACGCCACCAGTGGCGACACCACCGGCGTTTTCTTTCAAACCCGCTACGCCGGTGGCGTCTACGCCGGCGTTTTCATTCCAGGCACCCAGTGTGAGCACGCCAGCCACGGTGGCTTCCACGCCGGCGTTTAGCTTCAAAACGCCAGAGCCCGCATCTGCGCCTGCATTTAGTTTTACACCGGCAGATGCGGCGAAAGCACCCGAAGTCGCGACGCCACCAGTGGCGTCGACTCCAGCGTTTAGTTTTAAGCCCGCCGAAGTCGCGACGCCACCCGTCGCCTCAACGCCAGCATTTAGCTTCAAACCTGCTGAAGTTGCTACACCTGCCGTGGCTTCAACTCCGGCGTTTAGTTTCAAACCACCAGAGACGACGTCTGTGGCAACGACGTCAGTGGCTTCCACACCGGCATTTAGCGTTAAGCCTGCCGATACTCCAGCGTTTAGCTTCAAGGCTCCGGAACCGGCGAGCGCGCCCGTGGCGTCGCCGCCCGTGGCTTCCGCGCCAGCGTTTGGATTCAAGCCTAGTACTCCGGAAGCAGCTAAAGCACCAGTAGCGACGCCGCCTGTAGCGACGCCGCCTGTAGCCGCGCCACCGGCGTTTAGTTTCAAGCCTGCGGCGGCGCCGACGACGCCTTCGGCCGCGTTCTCAACCCCTGTCAAGGCTGACGTCACGCCACCCCGTTCGACAGTGCCACCAAAACCGACTAACAGATCGAGTACGAGCACGCCGAAGTCGCCAATCGACAAGGGTATGGAATTGTTGCAACGCGTGAAGGTTGGAGAAATCGACATGGACGCCGCGGCGACAGCGCTACAAGAATTACTCATCGAGCATACACCGACAAAGAGCCCGAGGTCAGATTGGACGACTGTCATGGCGGAAAAGTTCGAACCGATCGATACTTCAAATTCTCCTGCGGTGAATTTGCAAAGCTCACCGCTACCTTCGTGGGGCGTGAAGCTCGCGGAAATTCGAGGGAAGAAACCATCGGTGACTGATGACGGATTACAGGCGATTGAAAACGACATGCAGAATGTCATCGCAGAAGTCAATGCCATGTTGGAAGACGTCACTAGTGTCACGAAGAGTTTAGAAACATCGAGCGGCGGTCTACTCGGGAAGATGGATATCGACGCCATCGCGAGCTCGTCGACCGCGGTGCGTTCAAACGTTGAGTCACTGCTCGATGGAAGCAACCAGCTTCGCAGTCGGCTCAACGAGTTATGGGCCGCAAATTCGTCCGACGAAACCTTGCGCAGTGAATTAGAAAGCTTGATTTCGAGTGCATGCGAGGAAATCGACGAGGCAAACGCCGGGGAGAACGACACTCGTGAGTTGAGTCCGGCGTTGAAGGAGGTGCAAGAAAACATGCACTTCGACATGCGTTCGGTACTCGACATGGCGGCTGAGCTCGAAGCGGCCGTCGAGCGACTCGAAGCGGCAAAGCGTGAAGCGTCGAGGCCAAAGCCCAAGGCTGTCATCCGTAGCGGGTTGGTGTCGTCCACAAAGCAAAGTGGCGGCGGTGCGTCGTCTTCGGCGGTGCAAACGGCGAGCATTATGAAAGCCATCACGACACAAGCCACGGTGATTGAAGCGCAAGCGGAAAAGTTGAATCAATTGTTAGAGCGCATCACGCAGGGCGATGAAGGCATCGCCACTCGCGTACTTTCCGCGGCGAAGCACTCATCGCCAGCGCCGGCAAAGGCGAGTCCATTGTCGCGAAAAATTGAGCCGATTGTTGTGGCCAAGATTCGCTCGGCGCCCGAGCCATTCACGCTGAAGACTCCGGTGCATCGCGCGAGCGCGCTCGACGCGGACGTCGCGGATAGAAACGATTTGGAGAGTGTGATTCGCTCTCGCATGTCGAGCACGCGCGTGACGACGATTAAGAAAGCTGAAGCGCCGAAACCGGCGTCGCCAATCACTAAGGTTGCGCCCGTCGTCGTGACGCCGCCAAAAAAGTCAGTCGAAGATGTGAAACCGGCGAGTTCGCTCTTCGCCGCCGCGCCCGTTCCAGCTGAGACGAAACCCGCGCCGGCGCCAACCTTTTCGTTCGCGCCAGCGCCAGCGGTGACGAAACCCGCCGAACCAGCCAAGGCTGCCGTTACGCAACCCGCGGCTCCGGCGGCGCCCGCGGTACCGGCGGCGCCTGCACCCGCCATGGGCTTTTCTGCGGATTTCCTGGCCAAGGCGAATAGCGGTTACCAAAAAGCGCAAGACGCGCTCGAAAAAGAACTTGCCGGTGGCGCTGCCAAAACCAACGAGCCAGCGGAAAAAGCTCCGGAACAAAAGTTTTCGTTTGGTATTCCCGCCAGCGCCGCTCCGGAAAAGAAGGCGGAGGAGAAACCCACATTCGCGTTCGCGGCGCCTCCAGCCGGTGGATTGAGCTTTGGCGCGCCCGCCGCGAAAGCGACCGAAGAAGAAAAGAAGCCGGAAGCCGAAGAATCAAAGAAGCCGGCGTTTTCATTCGCGCCTGCAAAGGTTGAAGATGCGAAACCGGCGGAGACGCCAACCAAGGCTGAAGCCGCCAAGGAGGCGGCGCCGACGATGGGATTCTCGGCTGATTTCCTAGCCAAGGCGAATCAAGGCTACGCCGCCGCGCAAAAGGCTTTAGAGGACGATCTCGCGAAAGCCACGCCACCTCCAGGGACACCGCCCGCGAGCAGCGCGGCGTCAGCATCGTCGCCAGTGAAGACGTTTGATTTCGCTTCGGCAGCTTCGTCGTCGCCTGTGCCAAAGTTTGGAATTTCCGCCGCATCGAGCGCGGCGACGGCGCCGACCGCTGAAGCTCCCGCGAAGCCTGCATTTGGCATCAGTACGTCGAGCACGAGTACCAACTTGTTTGGTTCGGCGAGCGCGGCGCCTGCGAGTGCGCCAGCGTTTGGTGCGAGTAGTGCGGTGGCGTCGACGCCGGCGACAACAACTGCGTCTATTTCGTCTGGTTTTGGTAGTTTTGGTTTAGGTGCATCCGCGCCGGCGAGCGCCGCCGCCGCAAAGCCAGGTCCGTTGGCGACGCCCGCGTTTGGTGCGCCGCCGGCTTCGAGCGCGGCGAGTTCAAGTGCCTTTGGCGCTGCGCAGCCGATCACTGGATTCGGCTCTACGACGACATCCGCGCCGGTTGCAAGTTCCAGCGCGTTTGGTGCGGCGGTTGCGACAAGTACGCCCGCGTTTGGTGCAGCGAGCACTTTTGGTGCCGCGGCTACGGCGGCGAGCTCGTCGTCGTTTGGTACAACGAGTGCATTTGGCGCCGCGGCACAAACGAGCACGCCCGCATTCGGCGCCCCGAGCGCGTTTGGCGCCGCAGCACAAACGAGCACTCCGGCGTTTGGCGCCCCGAGCGCGTTTGGCGCCGCGGCGTCGACGAGTACTCCCGCGTTTGGCGCTCCGAGCGCATTTGGCGCTGCCGCTTCTACGTCCACGCCAGCTTTTGGTGCACCGAGCACTGGATTTGGTAAAACGTCTGGGTTCGGTGCCGCGGCGACGACATCTACGCCCGCATTCGGCGCGCCGAGCGCGTTTGGTGCAGCCGCGTCGACATCCGTGCCCGCATTTGGCGCCCCGAGCGCGTTCGGCGCTGCGGCCAAGCCCGGTGGTGGCTTTGGCGCAGCGGCGACGATGGGCAGCGGATTTGGCGCCGCTGCGACGTCCGGTGGAGGCTTCGGCGCCGCGGCCACGACCAGTGGAGGTTTCGGCGCGGCGGCAACCGCTGGTGGCGGTTTTGGCGGCGGCGGTTTCGGCGCCGCCGCCGCGTCTGGCGGTGGATTTGGCGCCACCGCGTCTGGTGGATTTGGTCAACCTGCAAGCGGTGGTTTCGGCGCGCCCGCATCCACGGGTGGATTCGGCCAGCCACCATCGTCAACAGCCTCAACGACTGGGTTCGGCGCGTTTGGCGCCCCGTCGTCTGGTTTCGGCCAACCGTCGTCCGGTTTCGGCCAACCTCAATCCGGTGGTTTCGGCGCGTTCAGCGCCCAGGCGCAGCAACCACAACCAGGTTTTGGCGCCTTCGGTGCTCCACAATCGCCATCGTCCCCATCCAACCCGGCGTTTACGCAAATGCGCCGTTAGTACAGAATTGTTGAATATCACGCAACTAGTGCAAACTCTGAGTCCAAAAAGCGCGCGCGCCTTGGTCCTCACACCCGCACACGTCCACGCACACGCGCGATGCGAACGATGCCCACGACGACAACCGCACTCAATGCGCTCACCACTCGAACGCGCGTCACCACCCGACGCTGCGCGTCTCGCCGCGCGTCGTCCAACGTCACCGTACGCGCAGCCGTGACGTCATCACTCGCGGACATCGATGCGCCGAACCCCGCCGCTATCTATGACGTCGTCGATGAAGAGGCCATGTTAGCGGCGTCCGATTTTCCCATCAAACCCGATGATTTAATCGCGCGCTGTAAGACGTGCTTGCGCGCCGGCTTTGCTGTGATTGGCGATGAGCTCGCGGATGACTTTCAATTCATTGGTCCCGTCGTCGGCCCGCTGCCCAAAGATGCGTTCGTGAGCGCCGTGGGCGGGTTCGATTTGACCACTGGATTTCCCGACATGAAGAGCAATTACCACGCCTTCCGCGTCGACCCGTTCGAGCCGAACCGGGTGTGGTTTCAAAACAGAACCATTGGCACGCACACGGGCGTGCTCGCGGGTTCGATGAAGCCGACTGGGATTAAAGTCGAATGTCCGCCGCAAGCGTTGTCGATGACGTTTAACGAGGCGGGTAAGATTACGAAGATTACAGTTGGTGTGTGCATGGATAGAACCATCGGTAACACGGGCGGGCTCGGTGGGGTGTTTGCGTTGTTTTACGCCACTGGAAACGGGTTGCCGTTCCCCGAAGCGCAACCGTGGAAGATGAGCAAGCGGTACAAATTTTTTCAATTCTTGGGGCGTTTAGCGTCTAACCGCAACAAGAAGGATTGACGCTTCGAGAATATTGTATTAATTATTTCAGAATTCTTAACGCGCTGGGTACGACTATGATTTCACCGCGGTGACGACGACTCCGTCGAAAGATTTCACGCGCAACGCTTCGACTTCGCGCATCAGGCGTTGATTTTCACGCATGATTCGATGAAACTCAACCCGTCTCGAATCCGCATCCGACGCGAGCTGACGTTTCAGCGCCCCCACAGTCTTCTCCAGGTGATCTCTTTGTCGCTTCTCTTCGCTCGTGCGCACGCCTGATTCGCTATCGGCGATGACATCCGCGTCGTCAATGTACGTTCGATACATCGTCACCACGCGCTCCTTCAATGTCTTGGCGTCTTGAATGCAATTCGCGCAGTCATGCAAATCGCGTTGAAATCGTTTCACGACATCCGCAGTGTCTGCACTACGCTTGCGCGTGCGCACAATGTCGCGTTGTAATCCATCTCGTTGTGCCTTGGCATCGCGCACTTGTCGCACGAGCGCGGAATTTGCGTCGTAATACCGCGAAAGCTCTTCGTGCGTCGTCTCAATGTCTCGCTCGAGCGCTTGAGCGCGCGCGCGTAACGGCGTCTGCTGTTCACGCAACGCGACGACTTCTTGCGCGAGCACGGCAATGTGCTTTTCTGCGCGCGTGAGTTCGGTGTGTGCGTCAGCCAGGGATGTGTTTTTCGCATCGAGCGTGCGTTCGTGGGTGCGAATGCGCTCGCGCAGGCGCTCGGCTTCAGCGTCCCGCTCGGCACTGGCGCGCGCCTCGCTCTGAGCGTCTGCTTTGAGCTGGGCGATTTCTTGAAGACGCGCGTCTTCGTGTTGCTTCACAAGGGCGTATTTGGTTTTGGCAACGCCGTTTTCGCCGCGCAAGACGAGTCCGGCGTCGTGTTCGCGCTTGATTCGCGCCTCGTACGACGCCTTGAGCTGCTCGATTTCTTCATGCACCACGTCCTCCATGACGCGTCTCAAAGTTGCAAATTCCTCGCGCTGCGCGTCGCGCTCGCGCTCGAGCGCCGTGATGGTATCGCGTAAAGTATGTACTTTCACCGCGCACTCTTGCTTGAGTGTACGCTCGCTTTCTTCGTGTGCATTCGTCATGCGCGCTTGGAGCGCGGTCCAGGCATCCGCCGCCGCCGCGCTCGACGCTTCGAGCGCCGCGAAACGCTCAACTTCAGCAAACATCTTGCGCGCGTACTCCTCCTCCGCATCAGCGAGCGCTTTGGCGTGTGCGTCATTCATGTCTTCGATATCCTTCCGCGTGGCGCGTGTAAGGTCATCTCGTTCGCGTTCGAGCTCCGCGACTCGTCGACGTTCCATTGAAAACCGACGCTCGCATTCATCCTCTACGGTTTTCACCCTATCATTCATCTCCGCCGTTTTCAATCTCAATTGATACTGCGCGTGCAACGTGACTTCTTTGACTTGTGTCTGCAACTCGGCGATGCGTTGACGCGATTCATCCAGGTCCCCACGCATCACGAGTACTTCATCGCGCGCGAACGCCACGCCGTGGTGACCTTTGCATTTGGATGTCGAGTTGCGCGCGTTCACAGTCGCGGTCCCGTCGCGAATATCGTACGCGAACACGCAACCATCCTCACCGACGGTGTATAAACTCGATTCATCCGCACTCAGGCGCATCATCGTCACCGCGCCGAAGTGCCCGGCGTACTCGACGAATTCCCCCGTCAGCGGCGTCTTGTACGCTCGCACGCCTCCATTCGCCGTCGCCGCAAATATCCGATGCGTCATCGCAGCATACGCCACGTGTGTGAGCTTTACGCCGTCAGAGGAAAACCCACGCACGACGTTAAACTCGTCATCGAGCTCGGTTAACGTTGAATCGTTGCCACATGCGACCAATCCACCGCCGCGCCGCCGTAACGCCGCCACGGCGTCGTACCTTCGGCCTTTACGTACGTGCTCCAATCCTCTCGCGTTCTCCCCGTCATGCATTGCCGTGCGCATGTCCCACGCGTAAATCGCACCATCTTGACCCGAAGTTATCAACGTCGAGTCGTCGTCGCGCCATACGATCGATTTCACCTTGCCACAATGTCCCCGAAGCGTCGCGAGCGTCTCAAACGTAAACGCGTGCACGACGTAGACGACGGCGCCGACGGCGGCGGCGACGCAATGCCCACCCTTTGCGAATTCGCACACGCGACACGCTTTGAAAGGGAATTCTTTAACAACGCGCAGGTCATTGTTCAGGATGTGCATCAGGCGGAGCTTGTCGGTGAATCCGACGCAGGCGATCCATCCGCTCGGATGCAAGGCGACGGAGAGCGGCGCGGCGTCAGGACATCGAGTCACGACGTCGAGCGATGGTGTGTCTGCGGTGACGGTCCAGATCCGGACCGTGTGGTCAGTGGCACTGACAGTGGCGATGATGGGCTTGCGCGCGCACACGTCTGCGGATGAGATCGCACCGAGGTGAGCGTCGGCGAGCACTCGGGTGAAGTGCATTTCGTCGGCGCGCATGATGTCGACGTTGGCGAGCGACAGCGCGAGCGCGCGCTTGTCGTCGAGGGTGCACATTAAATTGTCACCACTCGGTGAGATATCGAGCGCAACGATACTGTGCTGGTGCTCATCGGTATCTTGAGTGCCGGCGTTGATACCGTCTCTGTCTTCGTCGACGTTGTCGCGAGCGTACGAAGCGGCGTCGTTTGGAACTGGTTCGGCACCCGCGAGCGACGCTGAAAGCATGGTTGACGCATCGTACGCATCGATATCCTTTGTCTCTCGAGCGATGAGGGTCTTAACGCATTTGTACAACACGCCGCCATCCTTTGTGCGCTTTCTCGCGCACCGTTCGACGATATAGACGCGACCTTGGGCATCGCCGGCGATGAAACCATTCTTGTACGCTCGAACGCATCCGACGGTGCGACTCGCACAGCCTTCATCACTCGATGCGCCCTGACGCGCGAGATTCAACACGCACACGATTGCACCATGTTCTAAAATGAGAACCTCACCCGTGGATGTTCCTACGGCGACGTGTTTGTCGTCGTTATGCAACCACGCGTGTGCCGCCACTTCGCGGCCGACATCCTTGACGAGTTCATTCAGCGGCGTCGCCGACAGCAATTTGATGGTGGTTTCGTTGACTCTGTATGTTCGAAATACTCCACCTACGCATAACGCACTTACGATATCATCTTCGTGTGGCGAAAACAACGCGTGCGTGATTTGCGTGTGTGCGTTTGACGCGGATTGACTCGCGTCGCCATCCCGCGACGTCGTCGAGTCGGCTCCGCTTGAGAATTGTCTCGGGCGGGGAAGTTCTACGGACGTCCCATCGCGCACTGACCACACCACGAGAGCGTGTTTGGTGGTACTGTACGCGAGTAACGACGCGCCATCTTTCGAAAACGCTAAACCATCAAAACCAATGGCATCCGGCGCCGTCGACGCGTCCGCCACCCGTCGCGGCTTGATGTCGGACCGAGTCATTACCTTTTCTCTTTTGAGCGAGTGCGCGTCATAGATCGCAATCGATTGCGCCCCATCGTCATCTAAAGTCGCCAACGCAATCGTACACGTCGCCACGTGTGTGGCGATGGCGGTAATCTCCCGCACATTTCGAGAAATTTGGAGAAACTTTTGCGTCTCGCGCGCGACGTCGTACGCCACCGCCGACTTGCCCGCGCAATACACCACCGACCCGTGATCGATGTACTGCACCGCATCGCGTATTTCAATATCCAGTCCGAACACAGTCCTGCGTGAGATTGAAAAAGAACTCGCGCGGTCACCCATGGCGGCGTCTTGTGCCGCGTCTATTCGTATCGCTCGCTCGCTCGCTCGCTCGCTAAATTTAGACGTCTTTGTTTTTCGGCTCCCCGGGACCCCAACGCGAGGGTAACAAAATCAATGCAATCACACTACACGCACCGGCAACGACGCCGTCTACTGATAAAATAATTTTCCACACCTACACGCACGCAAGAACGCAAGCACGACACCACAACGTCCTCAATCGTGATCGTCGTGCGCGTGGTCGAGCAACGCGAATTCACCCTTAAGTTGCTCAATCTTCAACCCCATCGACCGTCGCATCGCCGCCTTGTCATCCTCATCGCTCATGCTCGCCAATAATTCCTCCCATGCGCGCACCACGTCGTCCACGCACGCCTTGGCGATGTCGTAATCATCGTTAAAGTACGTCGAGCCCACGCTCTCTTGCGCGCTCTCAATCTCCTCTCGCGCCTCGACAAACATATCGTTCAGCGCATCGACGCGCGACTTTGTCGACACCACCGACGACGAGAACGACGACGACGACGATGAGAATTCGCGTCGCGTCGCGCCATCGCGCGCGAGCGCCGTCGTCGCGGCGGCGGCGGCGGGCGCGATGATGACGCGCGTCGCCAGCGGGACACTTGACGTTCGCGACGCCATCGATGTCGCGGCGGCGGCGGCGGCGGCCAGCGCGCGACGCGCGGCGACGACGCGATGCATGGCGCGCGTCGCGATGCGTGCGTGGGCGAGCTGTCGCGAGGCGAGGCGAGGCGAGGCGAGGCGAGGCGAGGCGCGCGGCGCGCGGTGGCGTTGGTGTAGTGCGTGCGGCGCGCCGAGCGTCGACGAATGACGCGCGTCACACGCCGACGCCGACGCGATGTTCGCCCACACCGCGCCCGCGATCGATGCACCGATTATCGCGCGCGCGCTCGGCGCCTCAGCGCGCCGTTCACGACGCCACGGGCGACGCGCGACGCGGATAACGACGCCGCGCGCGGTGAGCGATGGTGAGGCGCCGAACGACACTGAAGCGAGCACGAGCGCGCCCGCAAAGGTTGGACGCTTCGTCAAGCGCGATCCGAGCGATGTGCGCGAAGTTCAAGCGCCGCTCGGCGCCGGGCCGGGCGACGTCGGCGCGCGAGGGAGCGCGCCACCGGCGATGAACATTAAAGTGATTCCGCTCGGTGAAACCAAGTTTCAAGGCGTGGCCAAGCCGTCGGTGGCGGAAACCGAGAGCGAAATTGTATTTCGTCGCGCGCAGCTCGTGGGTGGTGATGTGTTGGCACTCGTGGTGTTCGCGGCGATCGGACGGGGCAATCACGGCGAAGGGTTGTTTGTGAGCGACGTGTTGGCGACGGCGGCGCCGTTCGCCGCGGGTTGGTTTGGCGCCATGGGCGTGGGGGATACGTTTGGCGCCAAGGCGCGCGGGGATGAGCCAAGCGAGGCGGCGGTATGCGCGGCAAAATCGTGGGCGGTGGGCATTCCCGCTGGATTGGCGCTGCGCGCGATCGGGAAGGGCGCGCTACCTCCTGGACCGTTTGTCGTCGTTTCGATGGCGGTCACCGGCGCGTTTCTCGTCGGCTGGCGATACTGGTTCGCAGAGCAGAAAGCCATCGCGAACGGGACCATGGTTGGTGGTAACAAACGCGGGAATCCCCTTGAATTCATGAACTTGCTCTTCGGATTGGTGAAGCGATGGTAGGAACAAAACGACGCGAGCCGCCGAATGCGTCGAGCGTTTTTTTGGGCTTTAATTTTCATTTGTAATCCACGCACACGCGCGATTGCGCGTCACGCATCATACGAACCGCACGTAGGTTTCTATTTTCGTGCATATTCACACCCGTGGCGCCCGCGCAGGCGCGACTCGCACGAGAAGCCTCACCCGTCACACGCGTTCGAGTCTCTGAGTTTGACTTTGGCCTCTCCAACGCTCGCGTACCAAACGCCCCTCACACACGCGCGCGCACGACCGCGTGCGCAACCTTCGCCCGCTCGAACGCACGCAGGGGCTTCTTGTGTCGCATCTATCCGCGACGCGCGTTCGCGAGACGCGCGAGACGCGACGCGTGGGCGGTGATTGTCGCTCGATCTGACCGCGTCAGACGCCCAGCGACGACGACATGTCCCACGCGCCTGGGCGCCAGGCGCCCTCGAGCGTCGATGCGCGCGGTGGAGACGACGATGACGATGAGGTGTGGGAGGATACCGGCGCCAACGCGGGGAATCGCCGCGCGAGACGCGATGAGGCGATGCGAGTGCTCGACGTGCGCGGGGATGACGACGCGAGCGCGGTGCGACTGGCGTATCGAAGGTTAGCGTTAAGGCATCACCCTGATAAGCATCGCGGTGATCCAGACGCGGAACGGAAGTTTAGAGAAGTCGTCCGAGCGTATGAGACGCTGACGCGCGAATACGGGTTGAGCGGTCGCGACTTAGGGGCTGAGCTCGGCGACAGGTTTGAGAGCGCGGAGGACATGCGCGACTTCGCGGCGAGTTTCTTTGAGAGTTTCTTCTTTGGTGGTGGGTTTGGTCGAAATGGCGGGGGCAACGCGCCTCCTGGTGCGTTTGGTCAGCGATTTGATGACGACGACGTGAGCAGTGGGGAATACGACGACGACGAAAGTGAGAGCGATTCGTTGCCGAGCCTTGATGACTACGACGACGAGGACGAGGACGACATGGATGACTACTCGGATGATGATGAGTACACTGATTTACACAACTTTTTCGGGCATGAACCGCTACCGTCGAACTGGGGTGGAAATCGTGGTAGTCGAGGAATGCCTGGCAAATGGTTCGGTAGACCGGGCGATAGTCAAAGCTCTGGAAGCGGGGGAGGGCGCCCGAGCATGACCGACGATCAGCTATTTGAGCATTTGGAGCAGATGCGCAAGGAGGCCGCGCGCTATGCAGCAGAATTGGCCAAGCAAGAGAACGAAGCTAGACGTGCCGCCGAACCGCTAGAGAAGCTTCAGAGACCAACGTTAGTGACGCGAACCGATTCATCAATCACGCTCAACTTGTACCGTACCAAGTCAACCACACAAACGCTACCGCAAGATCGTTGTTGGGAGCTTAGCCTCAAGAAAGACAAGGAACAGAACTACTCAGTCTTTACTTCGGTGAAGGGGAAAACCATCATCACTGTGAGTGACTTGCTTCCAGGGACAAAGTATTGTTTTAAAGCGAGGGTTGGCCGCGTCGATGAATCCAGCGGCGAAGTCACCGAATGGGGACCTCATAGCGTAGAAAGTGCATACGTCACATCCGGACGTGCGCCGACTGGAAACGTTGGGAAACAAGTCGTATCATCCGCGAAAGATGATACCGCTGTAGTAGAAGCTGGAATGGGTAAAAAGGCGAAGAAGCGCGCGGCGAAGGAGCAAGCAGAGCGAGAAGAGCGAGAGCGAGCAGCAGCGGCAGAAAAGCAAGGTAACGCGGCCCCCGCAGTAGACGAAGCGGCGGCACGTCAAGCTGCGCTTCGTAAAGCTGCTGAGGAAGCTGCTGAGCGCGAGATGGCTGAGATGGAAGCGATTCGGAAAAGACTCGAAGCGTCGAAAAAGCCAGACGCGGTCAAGGCTGAACCTAGCGCGGGAGAGGGGCTTTCGAAGAAAGCTGCACAGCGCAAGAAGAAAAAAGAGCGCGCAAAGGCAGAAGAGCTAGCTAAGCAACCAGGGCCACAACAAACGACAAGTAGTTTAAACATCGGTGGTGGTTTGCCAGAGACGGACGAAGAACTCGCTAGACGCTTACAAGCCGAGGAAGATAGGGCATCCATGCTGGTTGAGGAAAAGTACAAGCAGTCGCTATCAGCAAGACCTCCGCCATCTGGATCGCCACCCTCCTGGGCCGCGGCGCCGGCTATGCGGGTGCCTGGCATAAGGGCGGACGCCGGCACGTCTTCGATGCCTCCAGGTTTCGCATCAGGTCCAACTCCTATGGCTGCATCTCAACAATCTAGACGACTGAAAGAAGAAGGGCAATCCAGTGGTGGTCCACCGCCCCTCCCGCCTGGCCCCCGGCCTCCGGCGGGATACGGCGCGGTGCAAGAGCCGCTGGCACATTCTCCGCAACCAGCGTGGGCGACTCAAGGTTCGGCCATCGGAAGCGCTAGCACTTGGGGAGATGCGCCAAAGGGCGCTCCGCCAGTATTAGCGCCGACGCCACAACCAACGGCGCAGCCTGCTAGGTGGAGTCCGGCGAACAGTAACTGGGAACCAATGGGCGCGACGGCTGGTATGAGTCCGTTGCCACTAGGCGACGTATTTGCCCCTGACGCTTCGTCGCAGAGCCTTCAATCTGGAGGTTTGTTCTCGGGCATGGGTAGCGAATGGGGCACGTCCCCCGTGGCATCGTCACAATGGGGCACGCAAAGCACATGGGACAGTGGCGCGCAACAGCAGCAAGGCTCCATGGTGAGTGCCGACTGGGGCCTTGGCGGTTTGGGCGTCAGCTCCGATCTCAACCCCGGCGCTAACTGGGGTGCGTTCGGTGGCACTTCTCCGAGTACGGCACCGGGGATGTGGTCTAATCCCGCCGATGGACTCTCAGCCGGCATGAACGGTATGAGCATCGGATCACCAGACGCCCATCAAGGCGGGCAGCAACAACAGCGTAGCCCGGGAGGCGAAGACCCAAATCTTCTCGATTCAAGCCTTTTGAGTTTTTTAGGCTAAGCGCTCGTGTGTCTTACTATTACTCTCTCTGTTTCTCTCTAGCTGTCGCTTAGACACTTCACTTCTGCAACAAAAACATTCAACTTTTTACGCCGCGGCGCCAACCGTAATATTCCTCACTCGCTGGCTCGCGCGTTCAAACCGTACACAGCTTTTCCCGTCGAACCGCACCCTCGCGCGCAAATGATGCATTAAAACCGTCACACAAATACGCGAAGTACACACGCGGGGGTTGCGTCGATACCACACGCTCACGACGACGCGCATACAGTCTCGAACGCGCAGATTTTGATTTTGACTTCTGGATTACTCTCTCACTGGTACGAAACCGGGTACGAAACCGCGATGACACTAGCGTTCATCCGACCTCGCATCGGTAAAGTATGGGAGCACGATGCCGATGTCGACATCGATATCGAGCGCGTCGCCGGGGAACACGCCGAGTGTGATGTGGCGCTGCAAGGTCAGTCGGCGTGGATGCGAAGTGGAAAAAACGTAGCGCTCGGACGCTGCGTCTTCAACGAAGACGGACGCGGAAAGCTGAAATGGAAAGTCACGAGCGATTTGCCAAGCGGAGATTATGCATTAAAAGCAACGATACCAAATGCACGGCCGGCGATTGAGATGACGATTGATGTTGTGATTGTCGAGCGAGTTCGGGTGACGCGAACGAGCGCGGGCGAAGCGACGGTTGAGTGGGACGCGCGCGCGATACCAGTAGATTATGCCCCAGAAGATGGATGGAAACTCGCGATTGACATCGTGCCGGACATAGGCGAAGGGGAAGATGTCAGCGCGGTCGTATCGCAGGCTTTTATGCTCGCGGCAGAGAGCGGCGTGAAGACGCACACCAAGGACGCGCGGGTGTTGTGCCACGTGTCCGATGCGGAAATTAAACAGCGATGGAAAAGGGTAAAGTTGCTTCCGAACAGAACTTGTAACGTCGGACTTTGCGCGTTTGGTGACGACTCGGATGCGATGGCTGATTATATTACGTCGAGGGCGAGTGTAGCTATGCGTTCTACTCAGATTGAAATCACCGCGAGTGGTTATCCATCTCAATCGACGAGTTCGAGAAGTATTTGCCCCGCTGATGGCCACTACGCTCGGTACGTACCGGTAAAGGTAGAAGACGTCAAACAAGAAGATGGCGAAGAGCTCAAGGACGTCGCTGATATCGGTATGAAGGAACTCGCGATTGAGGAAGATGTAAGCGCCGGACTCTGGAAGACTGCTGAAGTCACCGATGGTTGGCGGCAAGATCCCGGTTTAAACGTCGTCATCGTTCGAGCGGACGACTTCAAACCGGTGTATGAAAATAATTGGGATACTAGTGGAGGAGCGCGTCGCGCCAAAGACATCGAATTAGCTCTACAATCATTCATGAAGGCATTCTTTGACGGCGGTGAAGTCGACGTTGCGCGGAAGAGCGTCACAGAACACATGTTGTGTATTACAACATGTGGGCCATGGGCTGGTGGCGCGCCAAAGCTTGCTGAAAAAGTAACCAAAGCTTTGCAGCTCGTTATTGTCGGTATACTCGGTGCGGATGACACGAACGACGAAACAACTCTGGCCATTCAAAACGCAACGGCGTTGGCGGACAAGCCACTCGCTTTAGCAGTGCTATCTCATGGAAATGCGAAAAGCAAAGTTCATACGTGGATTGACGTCGGGCCGTCCAAAGGTAAGGCATTCATTCGAGCCACACTTACTCATGCCAGTGGAGGATGGTTTCCAACGTTAGTTCAGCGCGGTACGAAAGAGCGCGCATCGGATTTGTTTGTCCCTTGGAAAGACTTTTCTGAAGAAGGTTGGGGCGTAATGGACGAAACCGGTAGATTGAACCGTTACTCACAACTCATGGTTGACACGAAGAGTGCAATTCTTGATAGCACGAGTGGTTCAAGAGTGAGCGTATACAACTTGGTTCGCGCGCTTGTAAAATATTCGCTTTCATCGAGTGCGAACGCAACATTTGTTCCAAGTGTTGATATGCTTTTGGGCGGTATTATTTTGACACGGGGAGCTTTAGCGGCAGCAGAATGTGTCAATGCCGGCGCGGTTGAGTACATTGCGCAGCGCGTTTGCGCATGCATTAGTGATGCCGGCACGCACAATAAGCTTGAAGTTCTCGACAAGGCTTACGTCAAGTCGCTCCTCAAACTCTTGACAGTTGACAATTTTGCGTTGTATGCGGAGTGCATCAGACGAGGTGCAGCAGAATCAGCTTTGCGCATTATTCACGCATTTTGGAATGGAAGTTCGACTTTCTTCGGCAATGAAACTCGTCAGTCTATGGCGTCCCTCGCGGAGCACATGGCGCTCACCGACTTGGCCACAGTTCGCATCGCGGCAAAGCATGAGGACATACTTACCTCGTTCACTGCGCTTCGTTCAAGTTTGACTTGCAATGCGTCTGATGTCGCGCGCATAGAGGGTGAAGTGTACATCCTTGATATTGAAGCACCCAAAGATCGCGATGGTTTTGTTGAATTGCCTCGAAAGCAGCGAATGCGAAAGGATGCTTCGCCACGCATGACACCAGCGCAAAAAATACTCAAGGCTTACGATGATATATGGGAAGGCGGCGAATCACCTGATAAAGATGGTGATAAAGACTGGACCATGATCGATGCTAAAATTGACAAAGGCAGCGATGCCGAAAAGCAGGATGCTTCTGAGGTTTGCACGCCGGTCGCCAAGAAACCGACGACTATTGACAAGTATTGGCTCGAGGCGGATGCAATGCCATTCGACGGGGGGATTGTCGTATTGTGCGCAAAAGACAGAGACTGGGATGCACATGTTGCTATGATTCGGCAAGCGCCTCGCTTGGTTTGGCGCGCACGCGAACGCGGAGCGCGAGCGGTCATCTTTGTGTGGCCGACACGCACGCCTTCATGCGTCGCGGTGCAGCCATTGTTGGCGAGTCCGAATTTCGATACAGCGACGAACATTCCGGCATTTGTCGTTGATGAACAGTCGGTGTTAGCCGCAGTATCGTGTACTGATGATTGCACGTTCGTCATCGATGTAAAGCTGACCCAACCGACTGTTGGACTTGCGCAACAATTGGCGATGCGAATCGGCCACAAACTTGCAGAGGCGTGCGCGGATAGACCGCCGCCTATGGAACCGAAAGCCAATCCACCGAGCGCTGGAAGGTTCAGGGGAAGGTTTAAATTTAGCGCTGACGAAGTTTTACTACCAAAAGAAGTTGTGGCATCTCCGAGCTCGCAGTCTGCAGGTGAAGGATTCGCGGCGCTTATTCGTCGTGTGACATTCACGGGTGAGTCTAGCAAAGACGAGAGTAAAACGGACGAGAACAAGAAGCCGGACGAAGAATCGGGTAATATCGCGGCGTTACAGAAGCTGAAAGAAAAGGTGAAAGTTCCCCCGATGGGCGATGATTCACATCTGGACGCCTGGCGAAGCGCAAACGTAGAAGGCGGCGTTTCGCAATGGACTCGCGCGATGCGTCTCGTGACTGCACTCGGTGACCACGGTGCTGAATTATTGGATCATGCTTATAATGTGAATCCGACATCGGCGAATGCAAACGAAAAACCAATTCGCATTCTCAGTCTAGACGGCGGTGGTATGCGTGGCATCGCTACATTGGTGATGCTTGAGCGCATCCTCAAGGCTACGCAAAATTGGTGTGTCGGTGATTGCTTCGATTTAATCGTCGGGACTTCTACTGGAGGCATCATAGCCGTAGGAACGGGGCTACTTCGCATGACCACTGAAGAATTAAACGAGCTGTACACGAACATGGGTGATGAAATATTCCCCAAGAAGGATTCATACATCACACAGGTATACAAGGCGTTCCAACGTGGTCAAGAAGAGGCGCGGAACTTTGAAATTATGCTCAATAAGGCGCTTGATGGTGAAGCTGAAAAGCCACTGTATACGATCGCATCTCACCCGAGATGGTATTCTTCACGTTTCCCACCGCCACGCGTAGCGTTGGTCTCTCGACTGGTGAGCCGTTCGCCGACGACGACGTTCCTCATGCGCTCGTATCACCATGAAGGTCAAGCGAAAGGGCATCTCGGGAGGTTACCGGGCGAGCACCGTGCTAGTCTCGTTCAGTCTATTCGCGCGACGACCGCGGCACCTTGGTATCTAGAAGAGCTCAAGGTTGATAAAGAAATAGGAGGCACAGGTGGTTGCGCGTGCGAAGCAAAGACTGATTCCGAACAGCGTCAAGGCGAAGCCAGCGCTAGCGGCGTAAACACTAAAGATTCCCCAGGCACGGGAGCGTCGGATGCTATCGAAGACGATGTCGTGAAGTACGACGTGCAGAAAACACCGACACATGTGCAATCTGAACTTCGGCTTATCGACGGCGCAATAGCGAGTAACAATCCAACGGCGGTTGCTGTATTCGAAGCTCGACGATTATTCTCACAGTCACGACCGTTGTGCGTGGTATCCCTAGGCACAGGTGCGTCCGTGCCACATGCGCGCGGTGCGCGTAATCCAGGATGGTTGGATAACACAATTCACGCCACATGCGATGTCGATCAAGTAGACGCCACAATTCGCCATCTACTCGGCTCAAAGGATTCCTACTATCGTTTTCAACCAATCGCGGATATTTTCGGCTGTGAACTCAATGACACGTCGCCCGAAACCGCCGCTGGCCTTCGCCGCGGCGCTGCAGCGTACATGGACTCCATGGAACACCAAGTCAACAAGCTCGCCTCGGTGCTCCGACGAGAATACGTCCCGGCGGCGAATAGCGCGTCGAGCAGCGTCCGCGGCGATGACTCCTCGCCGCCATCGCCCTAAATCCCGAAACCAGTTAGCGAAACAATTCTTCCATTGTCATGTTCCATCACTCACAGCGCATTTGTAGACCGCATTCGCATCCAATGTTGTGTCCCGGCGTCCCGCGACGCAAACGCGCTTGAAAAATCCAAAAAGCCGTTATCTCGCCAGTCACGCGCACGCAGCTCCGCGCCGCGCGTCGCGCCGACGTCGACGCGCGATGCTGTCACTGATAAAGAAAACAGTCACCGATGCCGCGCACACGCTCCCGTTCGCTGCGCACGCCACGCGCGACGGTGACGCCTCACCGCATCTGCTCACCGCATCTGGTGCGCTGGTCCTAGACAAGCTCACCGGCGCCGCGCGCGCGTTATGCGTCGCCCCGGACGCCACGCTATTGTCTGGCTCCGACGATGGTGGTTTACGCGCGTGGAACACCTCGAGCGGGCGCCTGATGTCGCAAACGAAGGCGTTCGAGACCGACGTCGCGGTGGCGTCGGTGCGCTCGGCTCGGTCGTCGACGGGCGCGTCGGTTGCGGCGTGTTCATCAACGGATGGGCGCGTGCACGCGCGAGATTTAACCACCGGACGCGTCACGATGACCATGGATGGTCCGACGTGTGCGATAGAGGCGCTGTGCGTGTTACCGAAGAGTGGACTCATCGTCGGCGGCGACGCGCGAGGCGGAATTTTTGTGTGGGATTTAGCCGACGGCGAACGCGGTGCCGGCGTCGAATGCGTCGCGTTATATCCGACGTGGCGTTTTGGTGTCGCCGCGAGAGAATTTCTTAGCGAGAACGCAACCAATGCGGGTGGTGCCAATGCGTCGCCGAGGAAGAAGCGCGGCGGTGTCGTCGGATTGGGCAAGGCGAAAGCCGCCGCCGTCGAGCCGAATTGCGTGCGCTGCGTGAGCGGATGGACGCATCCGGCGGATCCAGACGCCGAATTCGTCGCGAGCGGCGCCGAAGATGGGACGTTGACCATTTGGAAAATGCGCGCTGGTCGCCCAGTCGCTATGTTTGGCGCCGAAGATGGAGGCCATCGAGGGGCGATTTACGGCGTGTGCGATAACGACGGCGTCATCGTCACCGCCGGAGCAGATGGCCGGGTTCTCGCGTGGTACGTCAACGAACGAGGTGAATTGCTCGGTCCGCCAGAAGAGATGAATGTACGAGGTAAACACACTGGCGCAGTGTTCAATGTCATCAACATTGCTCCGGGCATCGTGTGCGCCGCGGGCGCGGATCAACGCGCGTTGGTGTGGGACGTTCGAGCGCGGCGGTTGATGTTTGAGTGCCCGAGCACCAAGGCGGGCGCCGTCAGAGCGCTCGCATTCGACGCTGACGCGGGCGTTTTATACACGGGCACGGCGTCATCGCAAATCGTTCGATGGGAGCTTCCGACTGGTGATGTGTTGAGTCCGCGCGACCGCGGCGAGGAGTTGTTGCTGACCAGGAATTTCAGCGCCGAGCGTCTCGACGAGGTGGCGCCGACGAGTCGAGACGACGACGCGTTTGACGGTTTCGCTCGCGACGACGATGAAAGTGCGACAGCGATGGAAGACGTCACGACAGAGGCTGCATCGAATGATGTTGAAGAGCGACATTTTCAAGAATTAACGCGGTTGCGTTTAGCGCTTAAAGACGCTCGAGACGAAAGCTTGCGATTGAAACAAGCGGATAAGAAGCGGTCAAATTACGTGCGAGAACTGGAGGAGACGTTGGAACGCGAGCGTTCTTCGTCACAAGGAGCAGGAGACGCGGCATTGCGCGCAAAGTGCGAGAAAATGGAAACTATTGCGCGCAAGCAAAAGACAAAATTAGACGAGTTGAAAGGCGAACTTAAGACGGCGCGAGACGAATTCGACGCGGCGATGCGAGACAAGGATGCCGAACGCGAAAAAGTCTCCGTCGAACTCGAGCGCACTCGTGAGGCTTTAGATGCCGCGCAGAAACCAGAAATGTCCGTAGAAGAAATGATGGCTGCCGCTGAAAAGGCGTTGGAAAGTCCGGCACCAGTGCAGGAAGCGTCGCAAGAAACACTGAGAGAGCTTCACGCTGCGCGCGAAGAGCTTCAAATGGCGCAACAAGACGCCGACGTAGCGGAGAAGACGATTTCACGGTTGAGATCAGAATGCGAATCGTTGCACGCGCAGTTGACGAGCGCCACTGACGAGTTGCACGCGCTCGCGAAGAGGACTGAAGACTTTGCCCAGTTTAAAGAGCGATTGACCCAGGAGCGGGACGCGATGACGACGACTGCGAAAGCCCGCGACGAGGAAATTGCGCGTCTGACTGCGCAATTATCGTCAATGCGTGACAGCGAAAGTGCCGTGGAGTCGCTCAAAACAGAGCACGCACATGCCATCGAGACGCTAAAAAAGGAACACGCGGACGCCATTGAGACCATGCGAAAGAATAATGACGTCGAGGCGAAGAGACTTCAAGCGGTCGTCGAGCAGAGTAAGACGACGCTCAACGCCGCGGAGGAGAAGAGTAAATCATTCCAAGATGAGGCGGTGCAGTTGCGTCGGCAGCTCGAGGATAAAACCGCCGAGCTCGATGCGATGATGTCATCCAATGCGCAAAATGACGCGGCGGCCGCGCTTGCAAAGAGTGCAGAGGAGTGTCAGGCGTTGAAACGCCAAGTCGAGGATGCGCAAAGGGCGAAGACGGATGCGGAAGCGATGTCAAAGACGCACGAAGATAGTATCGCATCTTTGCGGCGTCAAGTTGAAGAGTTAGAGGCGTCGTCGAGTGCGGCTGATCAAACGATGAGGGCGCGCGAGGAGGAATTACAAGCGACAATGGAGTCTTTGACCAACGAGTTGGCGACGCTCACGGCGGTGGTCGGCGCCAAAGACGCGGAAATTATCAAAATCAGTGAACAATCGAATAAGTTCAAGCAAAAGTTTGATAATGCAGTGACAAAAGGCAAGGGCTTCCAGGAAGAAGCTGCTCGACTCCGCCGCGAGCTTGAAGAGAAATCCACTGAGTTATTCGCAGCCGTTGAATCAAAGCAGCAGAGCGCCGCGCAGATTGCGAGCGCGACGAACGCCGAGCTCGAAAGTCTTCGCACTCAAATCAAAAGTCGAGATGTCGAATTGGCTGAGATGACCGCGCTTCGGACGGATGACGCAGACGCATTGGACGCGTTACAATCTCAAGTGGCTACACTCGAGGCGTCTTTGAGTGCGAAGGACGCCGAGATTGAGCGACTCGGCGCCGTCGCCGAAAAGTCAAAGCAAAAGTTTGACAACGCGGTCAAGAAAGGTAAGGGATTTCAAGACGACGCCACGAGACTTCAACACGAGTTGGACGACCTCAAAACACAACTGTTAGACGCGCAGAACGCGAGCACGAGCGGCGCGGAGGAATCGAGACAGTTGAGCGACGATTTGGAACGTGCGCGAGCTCGAGCCGACGAGCTCGCCGCGGAGCTCGCCGCTCAAAGCGCGCAATCGAGAACTCAACTTTCCAAAATGTCTACAGATATCGACGCTGCAAATGTGGCGTTGGAGCGCGCGCGCGGCGAGCTCGCTGCGCGCAACGACGAGCTTGAGCGTTTGCAGTCGCAACTATCGTCTTTTAGCGAGGCGCAACAGGAGCTCGCGCGGCTTCGGGACAACTTGGAAGCGTACGAAAGTGAAATGGACGCGCTCAAGAGCTCGGTGGAAACAGCCAAGACGAAATTCGCCAACGCCGTAAAGAAAGGCAAGTCTTACCAAGAGGAAGCAGTGAGCCTTCGAGAGCAGCTCGCGGCAAAAGACTTCGAATTAACGCAAGTGTCGAGCACAAAGGGTGCGAGCGAAACGCGCGTTGGCGAGCTTACGCTCGCTCTGGAAACGACCAACGCAAAACTTCGCGATGGATTGTTAGACGTTGAGGCGAAAACCAACGAGGTGGCGCGACTCGTGGGCCAACTCAAGCAAAGCGAATCTCGCGTAGAAGAACTCGAACGTGAACTCGAACAAAGCCAGCGCAGCGCAAAGGATACATTAGCGCCGAGCGCGGATAGTCGCGGTCAACAATGGCTCGAGCAGCAAGCGCGTGCAGCTGTTGATGAGCGAACACGTGATTTGACGGAAGAAAATGAACGATTACGCGATGAAGTCGCGGCGGCCACCGCCGCGGCGGCTGAAGCGTGGCAAGCAGCCGCGTCTTACGGAGTAGACCGCCCTGGGGACTCGCGTCCAGTGAGCGAAATCGGCTCGCCCGCCCGCGATGGCTATGCGACTCGGGCCCGGTCGCTCTATCAGCAACCGTCGTACAGAGGCGGCGCGATGTCGATGATTCACGAACGCGTCGACCCAATGGTGCCTAAATCAGAGTATGACAAATTGAAGGAGTTGTGCGTGCGATTGAAACGCGATTTGGCGCACGCGAAACAAACGGCGAAAGACGCGGTGCAACAAGTGATCAATAGACTGGAAATTGAAGTCATGGCTAAAGTGCACGCCGAAGCGGCGGCGAAGTCGGCGCAGGCTGAATGCGAACGCGCTTGGAGCCATGCGAAAGACGCGCTCGCGGCGATGCAAAAGAATGTCGCCGCTACCGCCGCAGCATCAGCGCAGGCGAACAAACCGATGTCGCTCGCCGACACGCTCAAGCCACAACCGCCACCTGGGACGCGGGCGGCGTCGGAGCTTGAAAAGAAATCGGCAAGCGCCGACGCGCTTTTTGTCATGCGACAAGAGCATGTACCATCCATCATTTTCGCGTTTCTCGCGTTCCTCGTGGGCGCGTTGCTTTCAAAGACTTAGCAAATTGTAGATAGAATTACACACGTCGGCGAGTCGTTTCTGTGCATTTACTTCTTTTTCATCATCGCCACGAAACCACTCATGATAGACTCGCCGCGTTTCGGTCCGTTCATCGCGTCAAATAGTTTACCAATCGCACCTTGGGGCTCGTACCTCGCCATGATACCCTCGAAACGCGGATCACGTCTCAGAATTTCAATATCGGCGTCGCGACGAATGGCGGGATACTCGTCGTATCCTCTCTCGAGCGCCTTATTCAGCGCCGCCAATCCCTCGGTGACGTTTTCTAATTTCGCGTAACAACACGCGCTGTTATACCATATAGCAATCTCCTCTCCCGCGGATAATTCCCGAGGTTTAAATCCCAAACTCGGCCCCGCGGGGGCCACGAGCGATTTTCTATACCTCACCGGCCCGCTCCCCGGCTTGCTCATCGCGCTCGTAAACGTCGCCAACGCGTCGGCATACGAACCATCCGCATACTCTTTAATCCCCACCGCAATCGCCTCAGCCGCATTCTCAGGTGCGCGCGACGACGCAATCTCCGCCGTCATCGCCGCGAACGCGTCGTCATCCACCATTTGCGGCACGTAGGCGCCGCTCGCGCCCACGAGCTCAGCCAAGTCGGCGTCTGAAAGCGATTGAATATCCGCCACTGGCGCCGCCGCATCGGCGAACATCGAGGCGTCGTCGTCATCCTCGACCGCACCAGGGGATTGGTTCCAAGTGAGCGGGTCGTTGGCGTCGAACCCACGCGCGCGCGCGACGACACACGGGTGAGCTCGCGCGGCTGATGTCCCGAGTTGGCGTGGGCGAGACCCTCGAACGGGCACGGCGGCGGCGGCGAGGACACCGACACTCGGCGCGCGGGACGCCTGGGATGGCGACGGGATCATGGTGATGTGTGACGTAATGACGCTCGATGCGCGCGCGATCGGGGCGAGCGACGAGGTGTGTCGCCAGGGCGCGGCGTCGAAAGCGGATAGCTTTGGGGAAATTTTAGAAAATGGTTCATTATAAGTCGTACAGAAACAGTTTGAATACGTACACGAATGCATGCGTCGTGTGCGTTCGGCATCTATGTAATAGTCCTAGCAATCGCGGCACGATGAGGGCAAAAAAATGTCTGGTACAGGTTCGCTGCTGCAAGCGGGCGACGACGGGGATGTGATGGGTCGGTTGCTCTACTCAGACCATCCGCCCCAGCTCGAGCCACCCGATCGAGCCGGCGCGCGAGAGGCGTAGCCGTCGTCGCCGTAAGAACGTCGCGGGCGTTCGCTACGTTCGCCACCGCGGTATCCACCGCCATCACGATCGCCTCCGCCTCCGCGTCCGCGGTAGCCGCCACCATCGCGGTCGCCTCCGCGTCCGCGGTAGCCGCCTCCATCGTCGCTGCGGCCACGGAAACCGCCACGGTCGTCGCTACGACCTCGGAAGCCACCACGATCGCTACCACCGTCACGGTCACCTCTGTAACCACCGCCTCGACCGCTGTAGCCGCCGCCGCCGCGACGCTCAAAGCCGCCTCCTCGGCCGCCTCCTCGGCCTCGGCCTCGACCACCTCGGCCGCCAAATCCACCGCTGCGCGGAGCACGGCTTTGTTCGGCGATGAGTTCAGGTAGTTGTGTACACACACTCAACTCAAAGCCATTTAAATCGGAAACGGATTCCAAATCAGACATGTACGCCGCGTCGACATCAAAGCACATGCCGTTTTGTCCCTCCATGAAGCGAATTTTACCGCATCCATCGGCGAGCTTGCGGTCGATTTCAGTCAAAGCCCGGAGTAAATCACCAGCGCGAATCGCGGGCTCGGTACCGTTCACGTCGACCACCATGTATGTGCACGAGTTTGGCGCACCAGTGAGTAAAGATCTCGGCGGCGGCGCCTCGGTGTGTCCGCTGAGCGCGGCGAGCGCGGCGGAGAGCGTCTTCAACACCTCCGTGTCGACGACATCGGGCAACAAACGCTTCGCGGCGGGGGTGAAGTACGGCAAGAGTTCTTCATCAACCTTGGCGAGCAAGTTGGACGCCGTCACGGCACACGCATCCATGACTTCGGTCGAGCTCGGGATGCCGACGGCTCTGAATTCAGCGCCAGTTTCCTTTTTAATGCGACGAATCATGTGGGATTCGCGGTCGGTGTGCATGGCGATGGCCGCACCCTTTTGCCCAGCGCGACCCGTACGGCCGCATCTGTGCACGAACGACTCGACGTCGTTGGGAAGTTCGTAGTGAATCACCAGGTCGACGTCAGAAATATCCAAACCGCGGGCGGCGACGTCGGTGGCGATGAGCACCGTAAACCGGTTATCGCGGAATCGTTGAAGCGTGCGCTCGCGCTGCGCTTGAGCAATGTCACCGTGAAGCACTTCAGATGCGATGCGGCGACCCAAAGCGGCGGTGAGCTCATCCGCCGCGCGCTTGGTTTGCGTGAAACAAATAGCCTTCTTATCCTTGGCGTATACGGTGACGAGGTCCATGACGATGCTCGTGCGGTTGGAGTGCGACACCGCGCACGACATCAAGTCAATAGTATCCGCAAGCTTTTGCTTGGAATCGCCAACCAAGTCCACAACCACGTGGCCTGGCTTCAAGAACTTCTTCGTGATCTGCTTCACCCAGCTCGGCATCGTCGCACTGAATAAAAACGTCTGACGCGACTCGGGGCAGTCTTGGAGAATCGCCTCGACGTCCTCTTCAAACCCGACGTTCAACATTTGATCCGCCTCATCGAGCACGACAAACTCAATCTCATTCAAGTTCAAGCTTCCTCGATTCATCAAATCCTGCACCCGACCAGGGGTACCGACGACAATGTCCACACCACGTCTGAGCTTGGACTCTTGTTGTCCGATGGGCGTGCCTCCGTATACGCACGTCGTCGCCAACGTCGGCGCGGTGATGAAAATTTCATTCTCCACCTGCTTTGCCAACTCCCGCGTCGGCGCGAGCACGATACACTTAGGATTTCGCGACCGACGATCACCATCCGTGAGCAAACGCTCAATCACAGGCAAAGAAAACGCCAAAGTCTTCCCCGTCCCCGTTCTCGCCCGGCCGACGACATCCGACCCCTCCAGCGCGGGTTTCAACACCGCTTGTTGAATCGGAAACAACGCATCCACGCCGCGTTTTCGCAACGCCGCCACGGTGACATCAGACATATTAAAATTCCCAACATCCATCGGATCCGCATCAGCCTTCACCTTAATCACGACTTCGTCATCCTCCGCCACGCCGTACCCCTCCGCGACGTCGTACCCATCCTCATCCTCTTCGTCGTCGTCATCCTCCACGTCACGCCCCATACTCGACGCAGACGACGCCATACCATCCACGCGCGACAGCAACGCCTCGTACCCATCGTCATCGCCCTCATTCGCGTCGTCATTCCCCCCCGCGCGCGCCGCCACACCGAATCGCGCGCGGCGCGCCGCCACACTCGCGTGCGTCATCCTCGTCGTCCTCGTCGTCCTCGTCGTCGTCATCGTCGTCGTCGTCGTCGTCGTCGCGCGAATCGTCCCGTGCGTCGCGCGCGACGAAAACGCCGCCGCACCCCGCGTCATCGCGCGCGCGAGCACGCATCGCGTCGTCGACGTCGTAAACATCATCACACAGTCGGCGCGGTGTGGCGGCGGCGCGACCTCGACCTCGACCTCGACCGTGGCGATCGTGGCGATCGATCGATCGATCGATCGATGACGATGGGTGTCGCGATCGCGATCGAGTTCGATCACGCCACGCGA